>Ga0302285_10000018_pt1 | contig 124607 bp, 184 predicted proteins | sample III_Fen_E2_2_FD_200455 | JGI IMG/M metagenome (GOLD analysis project Ga0302285, IMG submission 200455) | Peat permafrost microbial communities from Stordalen Mire near Abisko, Sweden - III_Fen_E2_2 | ecosystem: Environmental > Terrestrial > Soil > Wetlands > Permafrost | place: Sweden... | reverse complement strand
TGTAGACATAGAAATAGTTAATGGAAAAATTACTGATAATGAATATATTATGGTATTTGATGGAGAAAAAGAAGTAACAATTACTTGTTTATATAATGATATTTTAAAAGAATATGTAAATTATAGTTCCGACACTATATTTATATCTTATGATTGTAATTCTAAAATATTAAAGTATAATCAGAAGAAAGATTTTTATATCTATTGTTATGATTATATAGATAGTATTACAGATGAATATGAATATTTAATTTTATAGTAAAATTTGAGGAAGAAATTAAATATTGTTTCTTCCTCTTTTGAATGGAAGGTAATATGGCAGAACGAAGTAAAAGGATTTCATTATCTGATCCTGAAAAAAGAAAACAAATTAATCCTGAAACGTTAAAATATTTTGAAAAATATCAAATAGATATGTCTATACGTGAATTATCTCTTAATTCTATTATACAATATAATGCTGATTTAATACAATGGTTTATTTTTATGTATGATAAACAATTTAATTTATCAGTATTAGAAGCGAAAGATGAAGATCTGGAAGAATATTTTTATTGGAGAAAACAGCAAGGTAATAATACCAATAGACAAAAAAGAGTCATGTCTTCTATTTCAGCTTTTTATAAATTTTTACGTAAGAAAAAGATGATTACAGAATCTCCTACAGAATTTATTGATAGACCTAAAGCGGGTCAACCAATAACTCAACAGACTTATTTAACAATGAGTGAAGTAAAATTAATGCGTCAAGTATTAATAGATAAAGGAGATTTACAATTATTAGTTTATGCTTTTATTTCTTTATTTACGATGGCTAGAGTTAATGCTATAGCACATTTAAAATGGGAACAAATAGATTTAGACAATTTAATATGTAAAGATGTTTTAGAAAAAGAAGGTAAAGTAGTTGAATTATATCTTAATGATGAAATTGTAGACTATTTAAAAAAATTAAAGCAATACAGAATTGATAATAAGATAGAAGATTATGGGTGGTTATTTATTACAAATTCTACTAATGAGAAGAATTGTATAACAAATGGAACTTTAGATAGTTGGTGTAAAATTATTGGAATAATGATCGGAGAACCCAGTTTACATCCTCATGATTTTAGACATTCATATGCTACTTTATTAAAAAATGAAGCCGGAATGTCTTTAGAAGATGTATCTACATTACTTCATCATGAAAGTACAGATACCACTAAGAAGTTCTATCTCAAAATTGACAATAGTAAAATTAAGGAACGAGCTAATAGCTTTAAAATAGGATAAAAAATAAAATGAAAGCAAAAGATGTCTATCATATTTCTTTTGATCAAGCTACTAAACTAACTGGTTATTGTATTTGGATAAATGGTAAATATAAAACTCATGGTTTAATAGATTTTCATAAAGAAAAAGATTCAAACAAACGTATGGAATTAATGTTTAATGCTATAAAGGATTTATTTAAAGGATATATGAGTAATTTAACAGTAAGTTTTGAAGATACACAATATCAAATGAATGCAGAATCATTTAAACAATTAACAAGATTACAAGGTGCACTTATTGGATTATGTATGATTTATCATATTCCGTTCTTTATCGTTTCTCCTAGTACTTGGAGACACGTATTAAAAATAGGTAAAACAAAACAAGAAGCTATTGACTATATTGCAGAAAATTTAGAATTAACTGCTGGATCAGATGAATCTGATGCAATATGTATAGGACAAGCAGTTATGTATATGTATAGTTGATTTGAATAAAAAGGAGAATTAAAATGACAGTAAAAAAAACAGTAAAAGAATTTATTACAATTTTTAACAAAAAGGATACAGATAAACCTACATTAATTCGTAAAATTATTTTAACAGGATATGTTCCTTATTTAAAAAAAATTGATATAGCTACTCGTATTATTAATGCAACGTGTTTTAAATATGTAGAGGGAAATTCTACACCGGAAATTCAAATAAAATCTCCATTTAAGTATATGTTATATGTATTAAATCTTATTAATTTATATACAGTAATTGATATTGATTTTGAACATGAAAATCCTGTTGATTTATATGATGCTTTAAATGAAAATGGTATTATTGAAGCATTCATAAGTACTATGAGTACTACTAATCAGAAAGAATTAGAAGAATTTCAAACAGTATTAAATATGGTTTATGATGATTTTATTACAAATAATATGTCTACAAATGCTATAGTTAATAAAATAATTGTAGAATTTGGAGAAATGGTTACACCAATTATAGCAAAAGCTGTAGAACAAATGGATACAAAAAAATAATTACAGAAAGGGCGAGGTTCAAATCTCGTCCTTTTATTATATAGAAAGGAGAAAGTATGAGTACAGTTTCAGAATATGAACAATTACACAATGAATTATATGCTAGATATACTAAAATGTGTAATACATTAGATAGAACTATTCCACTTGTATCTAAAGAAATGAAACAAAATGAAAAAGTATTTGATACTTGTATTAAATATTATTATAATTCTTATTCTCCTTCTTATTATATTCGTCATGGAGAAACTTGGGGAAGTATGAGTGGTACAAATTTATATAACGCTATTAAAAGTTCTTCGAGCGCAAAGCAATTTGATGTAAAATTTGAACCAGAAAAATTATCGGGTTATAAAGATGGAATAGATACTAGTTGGGTATGGAAGAATGTAGCCGAATATGGAGTACGTTATGAAGGACATTCTATTAATAATGGGGCTTTTAGAAGACATACACAGAATGCTAGTTGGGTTAGATGGGGAAATAATCGTACAATAACATTATATGGACAAATGTACGAATTAAATAGATATACAATGACGCAAATAAAACAGTTTTATGATGATGGTTTTAATGAAGCATGTCATAAATCTATTATGAAAAATTATATACAGATGTATCGTTAAATGATAAGGGAAGGGTATTATGGCAGATAAAGATTTAGGTCGCATTATTAATGAAATGAAAGAAGAATTATTACAAGCGACAAAAGAATTAGACGCACAGGCTAAAGCCGCTAGTAAAACTACAGGTGATAATGTAGGAAAAGCTTTGGCTGAAGGAGTAAGACAAGGTGTTAGTAAGCAAATAAAGGTTACTCCTAATATTACTCTTAATCAAGAAGAATTACGTCAAAGAATACAACAACAAATTGCAGAAACTTTTACAAAATCTAATTATAAAATTAAAGCAAATATTCCTATTGATACAAATAGTATTAGTACACAATTAAAAGGACTAAAAATTTCTCCTAGTTTTACCGGATCAATTGATGAAGCAGAAGCAAAATTAAAATCTTTATTAACTACAAAAGAGAAATTATTATCTTCTTTAAATTCTTTAAGTATTGGAGATGGAAGTAAGGGTATTCCAGCTTTAACTGAAATTACAACGATGTCTACTAATGTAGGTAAAGATGTAACAGATGCCGCTAAAGTTGTTGCTAAAATTCAGCAAGCTCTTTCAGAATTATCTCAAGTAAATGCATCAATTAGTAATATAGCAAAAGTAGGTAGTAGGGGATTAGATAATAGATATACTGATGGTTCTGGAGTTTCTACTTTATACGGAAAAAGTTTTGAAAACGATGTAGCTAAAGCTAAAACTAATATAGAAGGTTTAAGTAAAAGCGTTACTTCTATGTATAAAAAAAGTTCATCTTCTGGTACTACAAGTAACAGAATTATAGATGAAAGTCAGTCAGCTGAAATTATACAAACTAATAATGAGATTATTTTACTTATTAGCAATTTAAAAAAATTACAATCCCAGTTTTCTGCTACAGGTACATCTTCAAAATTAAACACAGAAGCTATTCACTCTACGGTATCTGGATTATCTTCACAATTAAATATTGCAAGTGGTCAAAAAGGAACAATAGATATAAATGGTAATGTAGATACTATTAGAGATTACGTTCAAGAATTAAAGCAACTTAAAGTTACAGAAGAATGGTTTCAAAATGCAAAACAAACTACTCTTGGTGCAATAGATAAGTCTACTCCAGAACAAGTATCTAAATTAAAATCTGCTTTTGAAGAATTAAAACAAGTAGAGTCTTTTTTAAAAGGTGATACTACAGAAATCACTAAATATCTTGACTTAGATGAAAATAATATAGAACGTGCTAATAGATTATTAAAAAATACTGTGCAAACAGTAGAACAGATAAAAAGTAATATACAAGTTACCACAGATAAAGCAAAGACATTAACAGATGTAAATGCAAATAAAACAGAAACTACTTCTACCACTTCGAAATCTACATATACAACAGATAATAATAGATTTGTTGCTATGAAAAATTTAAAAAACGCCGTAAGTTCTGGAGATGTAGATACCATAAAACTTGCGGAAGAAGCTTTAAAACAAACTGGAATTACTGTTGAATGGGTAGATGCAAAATTAAAATCTTTTAATAATAGTTCAGCATTTGAAAGTTTTAAGACTCAAGCCGATATAGCAAAAGAAGCTTTAGCTAGTTTTAAACAAGAAGTAGAAAGTTCGTCTAGTGTTTCAAATGAAAATGTAATAAGCACAGAAAAAGAAACATCTCAAGTAGAAGTATTAACTAAAGCAGTACAAAAAGAAACAGAAAATGTAGAAAAGAATACTGTAGCGAAAAAAGAAAATAAGACAGTTAATAACACTACCACTAAAGAAGAAGTCGCTTCTACTCCAGTAATTGAAAGTACAGTTTCATCTGGAAAAAACACCGAAAATAGCACAAATTTAGTAGGAAATACTATACAAAATAACCAAAATACTAGTGATAATGTTGTGCAAGTTGCCGAAAAAGTAGATGAAGCAGATAACAAAATTGTAACTTCACAGAAAAAAGTAATTGCAACTTTAGCACAAAGTAAAAAAGCTTGGGCTACTCTTATTGAAACAATTAAATCAGAGAATGAAATTGCACAAGCTAAAAGTGAAGCTACTACTGTAAATACAATTGGAAATAACGCTTTAAATTCAGCGAGTAAAGAAACTTCTAGTATAGGAAAAAGTGATTATTTATTACCTAGTATTACAGAAGATGAAAAAAATACTGGTATTTATTTAGCAAAAAATGTTACTTATGGTAAACAATGGATTTCTACTTTAAATGAAATATCACAAGCTCAAAAAAAAGCAAGTTCTAGTACACAAGATTTATCTAATAAGTTGGATAAACAGCAGGGTTCTAAAGGGTATTTAACAACATTAGAGGGAGAATCAAGCGCACAAGAAGAATTAACAAAATATGCAAAAAGTATAAATGGAAGTCAAATAGAACCCGGTAGTATGACTTATTCTACTAGTACTACGAAGGCTGGAAATAGTTATGGCACTCTTGCATATAAAATTCAAGAAGCATCTGGAGCATATAAACAATTAAAGATACAAGCAGATTTATCTACTGGTGCTGTAATGCAGGGTTCAGAAAAGACTACAGTAGCTAAAACAGCTTTTGAATATTTTTCAAGTTCTTTAAAATCTCACGCAACGGCATTAACTACATATATGCTTACATTTAATTCATTTTATGTTGCTTGGGATGTATTTAAAAAAGGTATTAGTACGGTTATGGATTTTAATCAAGCTATGACCACTATATCTTTAACAATGAATGTAACTAAAACTCAAATAGCTAGTTTAACTCAAGAATCTATTAATATGGCTAAAGAGTTTGGTACTACAGCTGATCAAGTAACAGAAGCGGCTAAAATTTACGCTAATATGGGTACAACAGTAAGTAAAGTTATGGAATCTGTTAAACCTACCGTTATGCTTTCTGCGGCATCTGGACTTGATATATCTACTATATCTGATGATATCCACGCAGTAATGAATGAATTTAATCTTGCTTCTACTGATGCTATGCATATTTCTGATGTATTTGAAAGTACTTCTTCTAATATAGCCATGGATTTTAGTACTGGTATTACAGAGATAGCGGAAGGTGTACAGACAGCTGGTGCATTAGTACATAATGCAGGTATGTCTTTTGAAACTTTTGCGGGAATTGTAGCAAAGACAGCAGAAGTTACAAGACAAAGTGGATCTACAATTGGTAATGCGTGGAAGACTATTGTATCTCGTCTTTCTAAATCTGGTTCGATGGAAGAAGAAGTAGATCCTGATACATTATCAAAAGCGGCAGAAGCTTTACATGCAATTGGAATTGAAGTATATGATTCTAAAGGAAATTTTAATAATTTAACTGACACCTTAGATAAACTTTCAGGTAAATGGGACAGTTTAACAGATTCCCAAAAAGCTGATATATCTTATCAAGTAGCTGGAATTAGAAATACTAACCAATTTACTGTAGCAATGCAATCATACGCTCAAGCTACTCAGTTAGCGGCAAAAGCTAGTGAATCTAATGGTATTACAGAAAAAAATGCAGTAAAATATGCAGATTCGTTGACTGGTAGATTAAATACTTTAAAAGCAACAGCTCAAGAATTAGCTAATGATGCTTTAAATCAAGATTCATTAGGAAATGTAATTACCTTTTTTAAAAGTTTAATTGATTTATTAGATAAATCTGTTAAAAGTGTTGGACTATTAGCTACTGCTTTTGGTGCTTATGGGGCTATTAGTACAGGAATTAAAACAGTACAAGGTAAAGGGGCAATTAGCACCGCTCAAACTGCTAGTGTTTTATCTAATTTACAAATTGGAGGAGCTAGTATATTAGAGACTCAAAAGAAGACATATGCAAATAATACTTCTCTTGAAGCTTTACTTACACAATATACTTCTGGAACACAATCTGCAAAAGAATTTACAGAAGCTCATACAGAACTTGATACTACTACTAAGGGATATATTAATACAACACAAAAAGAAGTAGTTAGTTTAGATGGATTACAGGCATCATTAGATGCAGAAAAAGAAAGTTTAATTAGTGTTAAATTAGCTACTTTGGCGGCTAATGTAGCCTTTTCTTTAATAGTGACGGGAGCAGTAGTTGGAGCTACATACGCTATTACTAAATTTGCTAGTGCTAACGAAGAAGCTTTTTCTAAAGCAGAACAAGCTAGTGCTACTTATAAGACAACGAAAGATTCTTTAACTAGTTATAAAGATCAAATAGTTAAATTAAAAACTGCTTTAGATTCTGGTAATTTAAGTCAAGAAGAAACTGTAACGACTAAACAGCAATTAATTACTATACAAAAAGATTTAATTTCTACTTATGGAAGTGAAGCACAAGGAATAGATTTAGTTAATGGAAAATTAGAAACAGAATTAACAAATTTAAACAATATTAAAAATAGTAAAGCTTATAATACAGAACAATCAAGTAAGGGGATGTCAGGTTGGCAACAAGTAGGAAATACTGTTGCAGAAGGGGCATATAATTTACTTTCTTCTGGGCGTGTTGGATATAATAAACAGACAGATAATCCTTATAAATCAGCATATGATCAAATGATTAGTTTTGAAGAGAAATCTAAAGGAATTACATTTAATGCTGGTTCTGATATTATAAAAAATAATCTATCAGGAATACAACAAATTAATAAAGCAGTATCAGATACTATGTCTGGTGTAACAGTTAATAAAGATAACACTTTAACTGTTTTGGGATCAAGTGCGCAAGATACATCTGATAAAGTAAAACAATTACAAACGTTATTATCTTCTTTATCTAAAAAATATTTAAATAATGATGTTTCTACTCAATATTTAACTAATATTACTTCAAATTCTCAGCAACAAATTTCAGATTTGAGTTCTAATATTTCTAAATATAATGATATGTATTCTCAACATATAGATTATTTATTATCTAGTGATGAGAAATATAAGAAGCAATATGAACAAATACAAATAGATAAAACGAATTATGATACGGCGTTATCAAAAGATGATTTACAAGCACAAACTTCTACTAAAGAAAAATTAATTTCTGACATGAAATCATTACTTAATACAACAAGTAATGATTCAGAAAAGCAAAGTATTCAAGATTTTCTTGCTAATTCATATACTGATATCTCTAGTGAAATTAAAAATTGGAAATTTGATGTAAGTTTTACGGCAAATACTGATAATTTAAAAAATAATATTACTAAATTATTATCTAGTAAACAAGGATCAAGTATTACGTATGAGTCTGCATTAAATTATACTAATGGAAATCCAACTGGAGAAACTTATACTAAAGATCAAGTTAATACAATGAAAAGTATTGCTACTTATGCTAAAGCTTATGAAACTTCTATGGCTAATGTAGTAGAATACTTAAAAAATGCTGGAGCATTACAAACTGATGATCAAAAAGCATTAAAAGATGCTACTGCGAGTTCCATTCAATTAACTACTAAAAAATATGTTAATATGTCTTCTTCCGAAATAGAAAAATATAAAAAGCAACTTGATACTTGGAGTCAGGGAGGGAATGTAAATTTATCGAATCGTAGTGAAATTGATGGAGAAGTTTTAAATAAAGCTGGTTGGAAAGGTTCTCAAAAGGGTGATAGAGCTAGTATATATACTAGTACTTATGGATACAACGAAGGTACTAAAAATGAAGTAGCTGTTAATTTTACACCTATTATTGAAGATCCTAAAACTGGTAAGTATATTGGAGTATTGTCACCAGAAGAATTAGAGAAGTATGCTAATGATGTTATTAAAGGTGTTCATCCTGATACCTTAAATCTTAAAGTTGGTGCTACAATAACTGGTAAAGGAGCTACTGATAAAGCGGATTCTTTAGCAGAACAAGAACATCAATATATAGCTGATTATGCTTCTAAAACTAAAGATTATACTGGACTTGGGACTTCGGCAGAAGATTGGTTTAAATCTGCTGGAATTAATACAGCCGATGATATTAAAAAATGGAATGATATTGTAAAAGCGACAGATAGTGCAACAGAAGCAAAAAAGAAATTTATTGCAGTAAAATTTTCAAAAGATACTACAGCCCCAGAAGATATCACGACAAATTTATCAAAAATAGAAAGTTACTCAGAAGCGATTGAAACTTTAGGGGATGCTTATTCAGATGTTAAAGATGGAGAAGGATTTGACTTTAGTAAAATTTTAAATAATAAAGATTTTACAGCTAGTTTTGGAAAACTTGATAGTTATAAAGATTTTATTAAAACTATTTCAGAATCTCCTGATGATATTAACAAAACACAAAAAGCTTTTGATAATTTAACTACTGAGTATATCAAGAGTAATGGAGTACTTGATAATGTAACAGATTCTACTAAACAATCTACAATTTCTATGTTAGAAGAAGCAGGTGTAGCGAATGCTAATGATTTGGTTACTGAGTCATTAACAGCTAATAAACAAGCTTTATCTTATCAATTATTAGCTTGTAATGCTTCTGTAGATGATATGGTAAATGGTACTGATAATGAAAGTACATCTTTATTAAATAATGCTAATATGACAGATCTTGCTAGAATGAAATTGTTGGATTTAGTAACAGAACAAACAATTTTTTCCAATAGTAGTCTTAATACTGTTGATAAAATTCAAGCATTAAAAAATCTCGCTCTTGCTTATATGGGTACTGCTACTGCGGCAAAATTTAATAATGATGTTAATAATAATTTAAAGACTCAACAGGGTGATAAAACTGGTGATCAAGTAGTTGAGGACACTTGGAACTCATTAGTTAGTAAGTATGAAGCTAGTATGAGTGGTGCTAATGCTAAAATGACTACTCCTAAATCTTCTAAATCATCTGGTGGTGAAGATGAATGGAAAAAAGCCTTTGAAACACAATATAATGAATTAAAACATGAAAAGGCAATGGAGTTAATCACTGACAAGCAATATTATGACAAAGTAGGGGCTTTAAATGATAAATACTTTGCTAATAATAAAAAGTATCTTTCTGAATATGAACAATATCAAGAAGAAGTTTATACTGGTATGGTTCAACTTTATAAAGATATGCTTGATAAACAACTTGCGGCTTTAAAAGAAAATGTAGAACAAGGTATTATTACAGTAGCACAATATAAAAGTTCTGTTTTATCCACATTAAATACTATGTATTCTTCTGGACAATTATCTTTAACAGACTATTGGACAGAAGCGCAAAGTTATTATACAGAACAAATTGATATTATGAATAAAGTGGCTACTGCGGCAGAAAATTCGTTACAGAGACAAATTGATGCATTAAATAAAGAAAAGACAGCAGTTACGGATGCATATAACGTTAAAATTAATGCTTTAGAAGCAGAAGAAAAAGCACTTGAAGATGCAAACAAAACCAGAAGTGAAGAAATTACACTTGAAAAAGATGAATACAATTTAGCACGAGATCAATCTCAACGTACTAAAGGGGTAATTACTTCTAAAGGTATGATTTATGAAGCTGATGCAAGTGCTATACGAGATGCAGAAGATACCGTAGCTAATGATAAGTATCAAAAAAAAGTTGATGATATTGAAGCTTCTCTTACTGCTTTAAAAGATGAATTATCTAATGCCACAGATGCTATTGATGCACAAATTACTAAATTACAAGATTATAAAGATCAATGGTCTAAAGTAGCTGATCAATATAGCGAAGCTCAGGATGATATATTAGCTTCTCAAGTACTTGGTACTAATTGGGAATCTGATGTATTAGCAATGCGTACAAGTACTTTAAATACGTTTACTAACAACTATATATCTATGATGCAAGCACAAGCTGATGCGGCTGTTGCGGCGGCTAATGCAGAGGTTACAGCGTATGAAGCGGCAAAAGCACATACTATTTCTTCTACTTCATCTGTAGGTAATAAAGGTGCTAGTTATACGGCTTCTTCTAATAAAGCAACTACAACTACAACTTCTACAAAAAGTTCTACTGCCACAACTAAAAAAACTACTAAAAAATATGCTACTGGTGCGAAGAAAATAGATGAAGATCAAACAGCTATTACGCAAGATGGTGGACAGGAAATCATAGCTTCTCCGACTCGTAATGGTGTATTAACCACTTTGACTAAAGGAGATACAGTATTTTCGGCGAATATGGTACAAAATTTATGGGATTGGGCTAAATTAAATCCTGCGAAGGTATCAACAGATTCTACATTAAAAACTGTAACTCCTACTCTTTCAACTAATCTTCAACAATTAACGCAACAAATTAGTATATCATTACCAAATATTACTAACGAAAGTGGATATAATAATTTACAAAAAGAATTAAATAGAATAAAACTTTCGGCGACTCAATATGCATCAAAAAGATAAATAAAATTAAATACCGGTATACCATTAAGATATACCGGTATTAAGGTGAAAATATGACAATACAACAAATTTTTCAAAGTGTAACTATACTTATAAATAATGCTATAGCTAAATTAAGTTATGATAAAACAATTTCTGCTGTAGTATATACTAAATCAGGAGATTTATACGGAGTAAATTATAATAATAGGGTTATATTAGTTCCTAATGGAACAGGAGTAACAATACCACTTGGAAGTTTAGTATGGCTTAAAATACCGAATTGTGATAAAACGAGTATGTATATTTGTAATTTACGATATAAATAATAAAGAAAGGAGATCGGAATGTCTTCTGTAATAAAAATTGCCAGTCTACCTTCTTATACATCAATAGGCGATAATGATATTATGATAATTGAAAATGGTACAGCAACTTATAAAGTAAGTGCTTCTACTATTCTAAATTATATAAAAGGTACTACAGATACAAATTATGTGCCTATTTCCAGTAAAGGTATAGCCAATGGTGTTGTACCACTTAATACCAATACTAAAATAGAAAGTTCATTTTTAACTTTTGGAGAAACTGCAAATACAATATATGATGGAGCAAGTGGTAAAACCAATGCAACAAATTTAACTAATCATATAGCTAATGTTTCTAATCCCCATAATGTTACAAAAACACAAATAGGATTAGATAATGTAGAAAATAAGTCTGCAACCACTATTTTAGGACAAATGACTTCGTCTAATGTTACTACTGCACTTGGTTTTACGCCAGAAGTAGATGGTACTTATGAGAGGGCAACAAGTTATACAGATACTAAAATTTCAGATTTAATTAATGGTGCTCCTAGTACTCTTGATACTTTAAAGGAAATAGCTGATTTAATGGCAACTGATGAATCTGCTATTACAGCTTTAAATAATGCTATAGGGACTAAAGCTGATAAAACCGATTTTAACGCGCATATCGGTAATGGTGTGATACATGTTACTTCATTAAATAAAAGTAATTGGGATGCGGCTTATGGACATTCTATGTCCACTCATGCACGTATAGATGCAACTTTAACTGCGGCTTCTACTATTAATGGAGATATTAAAATTAATGATACTGATACTGTGGTTTATCAACATCCGTTAAGTGGAGTGAGTGCAGGTACTTATTCTTCTGTTACAGTAGATACCAACGGTCATGTAACAAATGCTTCTAGTCCTGTATTAGATGTGGCTCATGGTGGTACTGGAGCAACAACAGTTAATGGAATTTTAACTAATATTGGTATTACTGCAACTATTACAGAGCTTAATGCATTACATGGTATTATTTCAAGTACAGCCGAATTAAATTATACAGATGGTGTTACTTCTAATATTCAAACACAATTGGACGGTAAAGCTCCTACAGTACATGGTAATCATGTGCCAGATTCTAGTTCTACTACAACAGGATTTTTCTTAGAATCAAATGGAACTACAGATATATGGCATCAATTAACGGCTACAGATATTACAACAGCTTTAGGATATATGCCGGGAACTGGTAGTAATATTGTAACAGCAGTAAAGGGTAATGCGGAAACAGAATATAAAACTGGTAACGTTAATATTACTCCCATTTCTATCGGTTTAAGTAATGTAGATAATACTGCTGATATAGCTAAATCTGTTTTGTCTGCAACCAAAGCTACTAAAGATGCTAGTAGTAATATAATTACTTCTACATATGCTCATTCTTTAAGTAGGAGTACAGGACTTTTAAATTTACTAGCACAAGATGCAACTGTTTTAAATAGTATAAGTTTTATAGCAGAAGAAAATAGTATTATTGAACCTACAGATTTAAGTGTGGGAGATTATTGGATACAAACAATTGGATAAAGGAGATAAATATGGCGACTTTAAATACACCGATTCTTGAAAAAGTTTCATGTTTCGATCCTAACTATGCTCATACATTTAATTATACCTATACAGGTGTGCAAATTGTAAAAACACGATTAATTATTGTTAATAGAATAACACTTTCTACAATATATAATGTTACACAAGATGGAACTAGATTAAATTATAATTTACCCGGAAGTACATTAACTACAAATACTTCTTATACTGCACAAGTGCAAGTGTATGATGAAAATGGAAATTCAAGTAACTTATCAGAAGCAATATTATTTTATTGTTATTTAACTCCTACCTTTAATTTTAGTAATATTAGTACAAATGATGTAATTAGCTCTGCAAATTATACTGCTAATTTATCTTTTACACAATCAGAAGGAGATAATTTACAAGAATTTGCATTCTATTTATATGACACTACAAAAACTCAATTATTAGTTAGTGATACTTTATATTCCGCTTCTGCAAAATCATATATATATTATGGTCTTGAAAATTTATCTACCTATTATTTTAGAGCTATAGGTAAAAGTGCATATGGATTTTTAGTAGATACTGGTTATATATTAGCTAGTGTAAAATATACAAAAATTCCATCAAATTTATCTTTTGTTGGGGAAAATATAGACGGTAAAATTATATTAACATCTAATATTGTGACAATGGATTATATACTAACAAATAATAATTATACTTTACAAGATGGACTATTTACTTTAACAAATAATTCAATTAGTTATGATATTTCTAATTCAGAAGTTGATGGGGATTTTGCTTTGGTTGTTAAAGCAAAATTACTTCCAGTAAATGAACAATTTGCGGAACTAAAGGGCAATAAATTTAATGTATTTTTATCTATAGTAAATATAAATAATGTTTATTACGGAAAATTAACTATTAATAATACACTTTCTCATTATATAATTTATGTTAATATACTAAGTGGTATTATAGGTACAACTGATAGTAATCCTATTGTAGATATAAATGGAGATATGTTTAGAGTCATTACAGATCAATATAACACAGGAGCAATAATTAGTTTCCAAGTAAATCGACATAATGGAATATATAATTTAATTGTTAGCTATACTTAAAGAAAGGGAGAAGCATGTTTTTTGGAATAGATTTTTTTAGTGGTATATATGCTATGCAGACTCCCGCAACTGATACGGGTACTTTTACAAATGCAATATTAAATGATGGTACATATGATCAATTATATTTAAGTACAGATTATACAAAAACTGTAGATAACATTAATGATGATTGGACTTATACAACTAAATTAAATGCTACATATGAAAATAATTTAGATGGCGGTAATTCTGGATTTTCATTAAAGAATACAGATACTATTGTAATAAAGACTAGAGAAACAGGTACTCTTGAATGGATTACTATTTTTGTAATTCCTATTAAAGATATTACTGATTTTAATTTCGTAAAAGAATATTATTATGCAAAAGCTAGAACAAATGAAGAATTTATGTGTATGTCTGTATTATCTGGTAATATAAATTCATATGAAAATATTACTATATATTCTGATTTTGAAGGAATATGTATTACAGATAAAGATACTTTTGTTCATACTGTAGTTGATATTACTTATCCACAGATTACAAGACAGCAAGACAACACGACTTTAAAAATTAATGATAGTCAATATCCAGTAGTAGTTTCAAATTCAGATGCTAATTATGATACTGGTACTATAACTGCGGCTTTTCTAAAATTTACTAATTGTATGGTAGATTCTGGTACACAAGGTATATTTAGAAAAACAATTATAGATTGGTTATGTAATAAAAAGCCAAAAATTTTAAAATTAGATATTGGAAGAAATTGGCTTATTAGAATTACTGGAACTCCTTCTGAAACAGAAGAAGGACATCCAGACTTATGGACTATTTCGTTTGATTTTGTAGAAATAGGATCTTGCGTAAGTGAAAAAGATTTATATAAAAATAATTTATCTTTGGTAGAACCGGGAGTATACTAAAAATATGAAATATGTAATTTTAGAAGACGACAAGGAACTGTTACAGCAACCTATAGTAAATTATAAAATGCGAATTTCAATTGTTAAATCAGATATGAAAACAATCATAACATCATTCACAGGAGTTTCAGATTTTGGAACTTTAGATATACAATCTAGTTCTGATATTAGAAGAACATGTGATTTTACTTTAAAGTTAGATGATTTTATTTCTGATATAGAAAATGAAATTAATACTTGGCTTGGTTTCTTTTATAAAATTGATTTAGGTGTAGAAGATTATATAAAAGAAACTTATAGCTGGTATCCAGCTGGAATTTATAGAATTACAGGAGTTAGTACGACATACAACGCTACTGAGAATTCTCTTAAATTTTCTTTGTCTGATCGCATTTCAGAATTAAATGGGACTGTTAATGGTCAAATAGGGGGAGCAATAAGTTTAACTATTCCGGTAGAATATAATGGAGCAAAACGAACAATACGAGAAATTGTAAGTTATATTATACAAAATTTAACTACTATTAAAGATTACATTATTGAAGATGTGGGTGAATATTATGGTATGCCGGGGCATAATTCAGATTATTTAACTTACAGACAAAATAATAGTGAATGGAATATCCTACCTTCCGATCTTACATATAATCCGGGTGATACATTATGGACGGCGTTAGGAGATATAAGAGATTTATATCCTGATTGTCAAGCCTATATGGATGTTTATGGGGCATTTTGTTTTAATATGTTACCAACAATGACCACAGAAATTATAGATATAGATAATAGTTTTCTACGTTCTATACAAACTAGTGACGATTGTGAAAGTGTCGAGTATGATACAAGTAATATAAAAAATATTACTGAAATATTTGGCGTAAGTTATGATGTAGATTTTTATGCCACGTTTAGTAGTTTTGCTTCTAATATTTATCAATTAACTTTATCTGCTTATACGAGTTATGATAAATCGGATATAATTGCTTTTGTACCTTCTGCAAATAATACAGGAGCGTGTAATATTCAAATAAATAGTTTAGGAGTATTACCTATTTATTATGAATATACAACAACAGCATTGACAGCTAATGAAATAGAAAATGGTGAAACATGTGCTGTGAAAATTTATACTTTGAATGATAGTACAGGTACAAAAGTGGCTTATTATTTAGGGCAATATCAACCACATGCTTTATGCGTATTTACAAATGATGTAAATGATATTACGTATACTAAAACTTATTTTTCTAATAAATATAATATAGATCCTAAAAATGTTATATTTAGAATTGATCCTACTAGTAAATTTAGTGTACAAAATTTAGGAGAAGTACTAGAGAGTCATTCAGGAGATAATTTTGATAATATTTTATCTAATACGGTAGCAAAAACTAATGCCGCTTATTATAATCGTAAATCTACTACAATGATGGATACAGTATCTATAACCACTTTATTAGTTCCTTTCTTAGATGTTAATATAAAAGTTAGTTATAAAAAAAGACAGAATGATACAGAAGAAACTTATATAGTAACAGAAGTAAGTAATGATTTTTCTAAATGTACTTCTACAATTACCATGTATAAATTTTTACAATTATATGATAATACTTAAATAAAAGGAGAAAAGAATGAGTACTACGTATTCTCATGAATCTGGTAGTCAATTTCCAAGTTCAGTAATTTCTTTATCTAATTTTAAAGATATGGATGATACGGTAAAAGATATAATTTTACAATATTATACATTTATGAATGTAGGAAATATAAATAGTGCACAAGCTCTAATTGAAGCTAATGCTACTTTACTTAAACCGTATTGGATAGATGCTACTATATTAAATAAGATAGAAGAAGAATTATATAATATAGGTTTATTTGCTCTATCAAATAGATCAACAATTATATCTACTACTGAACCGACAATAGATTGTGAAGTTGATACCTTTTGGTATCAGGAGGTATAAATGAGTTTTGTAAATTATAATTATATACCAAATAGTGATATTGCATTAGATGATTCTAACGCAATATCTACTTATAAAAATCAGGTAAATTTACATAATTACACTGATGCTGTATCTAGTCTAAATACCAATAGTCTTAATAAAGGATTCAGAGCTAGTAAATTAAATAATATAGAAGAATGTCTTGTAAATGTTGGTACTCAAGTACTTTTAATGACAAAGTATCAAGATACGGTATTTGCGATAACAGAACCTACAGATGATCAAATGTCTGGAAAATTGTTTTGGATGCAAGAATATTAATAAGGAGAAAAATTAATGAGTATTTTATCTACAATAATTCATTATAAACAATATATTAAACAAAGTACTGGATTTGCAAAAATATCCCATTGGGGCGTTATAGATGATATATATAATTCTGATGGTAGTGTTCCATTCATAACTAATCTTTCTAATGTGGAAACTACATTAACAACTTCTAAAGCATATGCAGTAAATGACTTTTTTGTTTATAATGGACTTATTTATCGTGTTACAACAGCAATTACTAATGGAGGAACAATTATTATTTCTCCGACGTCTGGATATAATGTAATACAAGACAATATTGGGAATGAAATCACTGCATTAAAGAATAATGTAAATATCAAAGTGAATTCATATGATGCAACGAACAAAATTCTATATCTTGTTTCAGTAATATGAGAAGAGGTGATATTTCATGTCAATTGCATCAATTAACCCAATAATTGGGGCTTACAACGATTATGCTTATATAGGTGGAATACAATCGTTTACAGCACCGGTTGCAGGAGTATATAAACTTGAAACATGGGGGGCGCAAGGTGGATGTTCGTTAAACCAAGGTGGATATGGTGGTTATTCAGTTGGGTATGTACAGTTAACAAAGAATCAAACTATCTATATTGCTGTAGGTGGTACTGGTTCTGGTAAACATGTTGGTTCTGCACAAGCTAATTATTTACCTGGTGGTTACAATGGTGGTGGTAATATTGCTTATGGTAATGGTGGAACAGGATACCTTGCTTCTGGTGGTGGATGTACGTCTATAACTCTTACTAATAGAGGAGTACTAAGCAACTTTGCTTCTTATATTCCAGAGATATTAATTGTTGCTGGAGGTGGTGGTGGAGATAAGTGTGTAGATGGACATGGAATATATGGTGGAGGATATGGTGGAGGTTTAACAGGGCAAACAGCTGGAGATGGTGGTACTGGTGGATCTCAAACTTCTGCAGGAACATCACAAGGAGCAATGTGGGCTGGATTTGGTCAGGGATCTGGAACTAAAACTTCTGCAGGAAGTAACTATTCAATAGAAGGTGGAGGCGGAGGAGGTCTTTATGGTGGAGGTAGTGGTTGGCAAGATGGAGGTGGTTCTGGGGGATCTGGTTTTACTGGAGGGGTTCCGGCTATAACAATAAATGGTGTAACATATTCTGCATCAATGTCTAATAGTATTCAGCAAGGCAATGGTTTGGCTAGAATTACCTTTGCCGCATATGATAAAATTTTTAATCTATACTATAACGGTTCAGCTGTACAGCAAGTATTTTATAATGGTGTAGAAGTTTCCAGTTTAGTTTACAATGGAAAATTAATATATGGATTATCTTTATCTTAATGAAAACAATATTACTGACTATATTAGAAAAACATGATTTTATAATATATAATTAGAAAATCAAAAATTAAATTAAGGAGAAAATAATATATGAGTACTTTATCCACAATTACGCATCAAAAAAAATTAATAAAAAAAGATACTGGTTTTTCTCCTGTTTCTTATTTTGCAATAACTGATGATATATATGCTTCTGATGGAATAACTAATACAATGCATAATTTTGCCACAATAGAAACTACATTAATAGCATCTAAAGCATATGCTATAGGAGAATTTTTAGTTTATGGAGGTATTTTATATAAAATTACAACAGCAATTACTAATGGAGGAACAATTATTATTTCTCCGACGTCTGGATATAATGTAATACAAGACAATATTGGGAATGAAATCACTCAAATAAATGGTAATTTGACTTGGGTAGATATAACGTCACATATTACAGCTACGCATATCACAATAACAAGTGCATTATATAATTCAGCAACGAAAGAAATATACATTGATGGATATTATCCCGCAGGATTAGCAAACAATGGCTTGGTTTTAACCTTTGATAATAGCAAATATCTTCCTCGTGTAGACAACATATTAAATTGTGGAATGGGTAACACGATTAATACTTGGACTGGCACTGTAATTGGTATTTCTCTTGCAAAAGGTACTCTTTCTCTTTATGCGCATTACACTGCTGATACCACTGTATATGCTGCACAATATGGTATAAGATATATTGCTAATGGCTGATAGTATAATAGAGAGTTAAATAGAATAACTAAAATTAAATCCATACCATCCAGAGTTTTCCACTATTTGCGTCGTACCACCATATGCAAAACTCATTGACCCGTTTGTATTTATACGGGCTGTTCCACCGCTATACCATGCACCGGCGGTATTCATGTGGGATGCAGGAGAGATAATATTATCTTTTGGGAAATACGCGGGTAATATTGGAATTGTAGTTCCAAGATTAGAAACATCTGTTCCATTAGCTTTGCTAGTCCAAAATATTCTGGATCCGATTTTTCTATTTTTAAATCGTGGTTATCGTAAAGAATTAATTTACCATTTAACGGAATAAAATTTTTTATTCTTTCATTGATTTTTTCTTTTAAAAGTGCTATAATTAATTTAACAAAACTTTAAGGAGAAAATTAATGAAAGAGCAAATTATTAATGATATTTTAGCAGAGACAATTAAATTTTTAGATGTTGAACATCAGAATTTTTTAAAAACAATACTTATAGTAAAATTAACCGATTTTGAAATTACTCCTATGAAAAAAGAAATAACTACAGAAATAAAAACGAATGAATGGATTATAAAAAGATTCAGTTTAGATATGTTGGCTAAAGGTATAAAAATTTCAACAATAAAATGTTATATTTATACAGTTAATAGCTTTTTAAAATATACTAAATTAAATTATAAAGAAGTAATTAGTCAAAATATAATTGATTTTTTAGCTATTAAACAGTATATTAAAATTAAAAATAATAATCATTTATCTCAAAATTATATTGCCACTATTTGTCGTAATTTGTTAATATTCTTTCAATGGGCATTTAAAAAACATCATATTTCAGAAAATATAGTATTAGATATAGATAGAGTACATCAAAAATCTTGTAAAAAAGATAGACTTACAAAAGAAGAAATTGAATTATGTAGAACCAATATCAATAATAATAGAGAAAAAGCTTTATATGAATTAATGCTTAGTACGGGTATGCGTGTTGGAGAAATAACAAAATTAAAAATTACAGATATAAATTTTTCTACAAGAGAAATAAAAATACATGGATATAAAAGTGATAGTTCTGAAAGAGAAGGAATATTATCATATAGAGCTTGTATAGAATTAAAAAAGTATATTAATGATAGACAAAATGGATATGTTTTTATTTCTCAGAAAAATAATATAAATAGTAAAGAAATGGTACAAGGTACAATTGAAACAATAGCAAAAAATATAGGAAAAAAATCTAATGTGCACGTAAAAACCACAGTACATATCTTTAGAAAAACGTTCGCTTCTGAATTATATAATAAGACTAAAGATATAAAATTAGTATCTATTATGTTAGGTCATGCAGACACTAGAGTTACAGAAAGATGTTATATTTGTAATGATAATCTAAATATTAAACAGATTATGTTAAATATAATTTAAAATAAAAGGAGACTTATGTTCAAAACAGATTTAACTTCATTAGAAAATGAATTAAAACAAAGAAAAGATATGTATGATCTAAAAGAAAAATATAAAATAAAAAGACCTCAAACAAGTAAAATTATTGCTTATATTGTTTTATTTTTTATTATGATTATTGATGCGTATTTTATATTTTATCTTGTACCTCAAAGTGGAATTTTAGGAATTACTGAATATGCTTTTACTGCTTTACAAGTAGTATTAATAGGCATTAATGCAAGTATATTTACGTTCTTAGTATCTTTCTTAGTTAAAAGTGGTTGGGAAACACATTCTCAAGCACAAGATACAAATGAAACTTTAAAAATTACTACAGATAATTCTATGATAGATGTGGTAAATTCTGTTAAAGAAACTGTAGAAGCTATAAAAGACACAATAAACACAACAACTAATTAATGAACAAAGGAGAAATAAAATGTTTCAAAATATTATGTATGTAATTATAACTGGTAGTGGTATTGGTATTCTTAGTATCTTTGCAGTAGCAATCAACTCTTATATTAAAGACGCAAATCTTAAAATAATTATTGAAGCAATTGAAACAGCGGTAGGAGCTGTGGCTCAAACTTATGTGGATGCTCTTAAAAAAGATGGGAAATTTGATCAAGCCGCTCAGGATGCCGCTAAAGAAAAAGCTATTGAGATAGTAAAACAACTTATAGGTGAAAACGGAGAAAAATATATTGCTAAACTTTATGGTAATTTTTCTGTTTATGTAAGTGCAAAGATTGAACAAATTATTAAAAAGAGTAAAGAGACTACTGTAGCAGTTAATACAGTTTCTAAATAAGGAGATAAGATAAAATGAGTAAGACAATTAGTCAGAATGGTATTAATTTGATTAAAAGTTTTGAAGGTTGTGAATTAGACGTTTATAGAGATAGTGGTGGAATTTGGACTATTGGATATGGAATGACTAATGCAGTTGCTAGTATTATTGGATATAATGTAAAGGCTGGTCTTAAAATAACTCAAGATCAAGCAAATAAAGATTTTGTTAAAGTAGTAAATACAAAATATGTTCCATTAGTAAATAAATATGATGCAAAATATAATTTTAATCAGAATCAATTAGATGCTTTAGTAGATTTTGCATATAATATTGGATCTATTGATAGTCTTGTGGGAAAAGGAAGTAAACCTATTTCGGCTATTTCTGCTAATATTCTTAACTATGATCATGATGGTGGAGTAAAAGTTCTGGGATTAACTAAAAGGCGCATAGCAGAAAAGAAATTATTTGATACTCCTGTTTCTGGAACCGTAACTATTACAATGGGTTCTTATATGTCTAATGGTTTAAACTATTCTTTGGTATTTGATCCTACATTTTATTCTAATAAATTTTCAGATTTATCAGTACTTGGTACATCATCTGCATTATTTAATCATTTTATTAATAATGGTATGAAAGAGTCTCGACAAGCTATTTCTACTTTTAATCCAGTTGTATATAAAAAGAATAATCCAGATTTAGCAACTAAATTTGGAGCGGATATGGTTAAATATTATCAGCATTATATTACTAATGGTCATGATGAAATTTTAGCTGGAAAAAGAAATAAAGTAACTGCTTAATATTAACGGGGTATAGATAAAAGTCTATACCCATAGATTATAATATAACAACATTGAGGTAGAATACAATGGACTTTTTAGATGGGTTTAAGAGCTTAAATTTGATCGAAATTATCATAGGGGTATTTATATTAATAAGTTTAATTAAGGACGTTATTTCGTTCATAGACTTCTATAAAAAGCGTTTTAATATCAAGACTAATGCAGATGCTATCGAGCATCGTATAAGACGTTTAGAAAATCATGATGAATTACAATACAAGACATTAAATGATATCAGTCACACAATAGATAGTATGAGAGAGGAAGAAAAAGCCAATACAGTGGTTCTGTATGGTTTTTTATTAAATTCTTTTTATGATAAAATTAAAGAACAAAATTATATTAGTAAAGAGCAGTATGAAACTTTCAATTCAATGGCAGAAATCTATTTAGCAAAAGATGGTGATCACCTCATAAAAGAAAGGGTGATTCCATTGATAAACTCAATGGAAATAAGATAAATTTAAAGGGAAATTACATTAACGTGTAATTTCCCTTTTTTTACTTTTTAGAGCCTTATTTTCCTGTAGAACCTAGTTTTCCACCTTGTCTTTTTGAGGGTATTTTTTGTAATTCTTCATAGGATAATTCTGTAACTTCCGTATCTGGAACAGAGAGTAATAGTGCTTGACATATCGCTTTTGTATATGGATAAAAAATTATTTCTTCTGGAGTAATATCTTGATATTTAGTATAATATTCTTGTTCAGGTAATTTAGATATTACTAGTATTTTAAAATGATTATGATTAGTAATAGGACAAAGCCATTCGTTACGATAACCAGAATCTATTACACCAGATCTTTGACCAATTCCTTTAGTACCAGTTGATCCACGTTCTTTTAATATCATTACATATCCATCACTGAACGAACTCGCTATACCGCATGGGATCATAATTGTATCTCCGGGGTAGATTAATATCCGTTCATTATCAAATCTAGCATAAATATCATATCCTGCATTTTCTTTATCTTTAGATGGAATAATTGCATCTGGATGAACTTTTGCAAAATTTATTTCTATCATTATTAAAAATCTCCTTATTATTATATCTTTTTTCTTTATCTTTTTGCTGATCATATTGACTATGACCAGCAAAATTTTGTAAAGCGTTTTTATTTATTACAATAGGAATTAAATATATCTTATTCACATTTCGACCATCCACAATTTTTACAAATTATACATCCACCCTCGAATATTAAAGATTCTCCGCATTGAGGACAGTTATTTTTATCTAATTGTTTAGGAGTAATTTTAAGGGATGTTGTGATTATAAGATGTTCTTCTTCGTTTTCTTCATCTTCTTCAAATATATCATTATGTACTTCTTCATACATTTCTAATAACACATTACCAATCGCGACTGGACAACAAGAGCCTTTACTTGTATCATGTTTTGTAGCACTTCTTACAGCGTACGATGGGCATGAACCACTAGAATTAAGTTGATCAACAATAGAATATATATCTACTCCTCCTCTAGCTGATAAAGAAATCATACGAGATAGACCTACCATAAAATTTCCACAACCCCCTGAACTCCCTTTGCTGAAATATGTTTCAAGTAGTTCTCCAGTTGTAGGATCAAAGAATGCTTCAACATGTAGACTTCCACAACCAGTTTGTAATGTACGTTTACGTCCAATACAATTATCATCAGCCTTTATAATCATACCACGAGGAATTGGTTCTGATTTTTGTATAGAAGTAGACGATGTGTCAGATTTAATTTCAGTAGTTGTAAGAATACCACTACGTTTACAACCATCTCTATATACTGTAACCCCTTTTAAATTATGTTGCCAAGCATATATATATAATTTTTCTACTTCTTCAACCGTAGCATCATGTGATAAATTAATAGTGGATGAAATAGAAGCATCAATATGCTTTTGCCATACTTCTTGCATTTTTATTCTATCATAGAAATCTAATTCTTGAGAAGTAATAAAAAATTTAGGTAAATCTTTATCGTCTTTTATTTTATTATCTTGCATATATCGTTCTACAATTGGAGTATAAACTTTATAATATTCATCATGACCATGAAGTGATTCCGTTTTACGTGTATAGAAATTTGCATAAATCGGTTCTATTCCACCTGAAATTCCAAGCATTGTAGAAAGTGTACCAGTCGGTGCAATAGTTAATAATTGTGAATTCATTAACCCATATTTTTTTACTAATTCACGATCATCAGTATTTGTTATATTGGTGTTAAAAAATTCTGTTTCTACAATTAAAGGATTATATTTTGGATACGTAGTTTTGTTTACTTTAGCTAAATATGCAGATTGTATAATAGCTTTATTAGTTAAACATTTTCCAATATTATCGCATAATTCAATAGATTCTTTTGATCCATAAGTCAATTTAAGTTTGATTAACATATCTGCTAATCCCATAATACCTAAACCGATTTGTCTCCAATCTCTTACGGTGTCACGTTGTTCTTGTAAGGGATGTAAAAGTAATCCTTCATCGAGTACTTCATTCAATGCAATTACAGCTGTTGATACAGTATTACTAAAATCACCAAAATCAAATGAATCATTTTTTACAAATGCGGATAGGTTAATACTGCCCAATAAACAGCTTCCACCCGCGGGTAAGGGTTCTTCGGCGCACTGCGCAGTTATAACTCCATTAAAGATTCCAGAGTGATTTTTTGGTTCATTAAAACAATATACGGTTTCACAATCTTCTATTTCTTTTATGTCCTTTACATATATATATCTGGATGCATCTCTGTCAGGATTTGCAATCATGGGTACTCTTGTTAAACTAAGTCCTAAATCAACAAGCCGCTTTATATTATAACAACTTATTAATAAACGATATGATGTTTGACAAAGACATTCTATTGTATTTTCTGTTCCATCATTCTTAGGCATTTCTTTAATTTGTTCTGGATACATCATACTTATTGTACCATTACATCCTATGGTGTTAAGTAAATATTTTACTTTTAACAAAATAGATTTATTAATCGAACTTATACTAATACTTCCATCTTTGGATTGTAGTGTTCCATCTGAATCAATATAGCCAGCTAACCAATTTAGCCTTGTCCTAATATTATATTTGGCGTCTGGAACAAATTCTTTATTAAAGGCTTGTTTGTTATATTCTAGTGTTAAAAAATCACCATCAAAAGAAGGACAATAGTTATTATTTGAATATATTAATCTATCAATTACTTTTCTTTTTTCTCCGATTAATTTAATTGATAATCTTTTTCTATTACTTTCAGAAGATCCATCCCCCATAAAAAATCCTTGAGTATATGCTATTTTTTCTAAACTATTATTTTCTCCTTCTATAATAGGGAAGATACATTTTATTAATTTGTCTCCTATATTTAAATTATTTGCTTCTACTCTAGAGTTATCTGATAAAATGAATTTATGATATCTTGTACAGTCTAATTCAGATCCATCAGATAAAGTTATTTTAAGCATTTTTTGATTAGTGCCAGTAATTCTTACGTATACATCCGACCATTCATATCCGTTCCATATGGTTGTTGGCTTATCTACTATATCTCTTATTTGAAAATATCCTTTATTTGTTAATATAAGAGTATCTCCTGTTACGCATGGATTAGTACCTGCATATTCAAAATCTTTATTATTACTTAATAAGTTATATCCAGTTATTGTATCCCAAAATAACATACCGGGTTCTGCATAATTCCAGTTATTTTCACATAATTTATGAAATACTTCATATGCATTTACTTTTTTTTCTATATGTTCACCAGTAGATTCTATATCAAAATATAATAAAAATTGTCTTTTATCCTTAACTGCTTTCATAAATTCATTTGTAATTCTTATAGATATATTAGCTTTGGTTACTCTATTTAGATCTGTTTTTACATCAATAAACTCAAGCAAATCGGGATGAGTGCATGGTATTGATATCATCAAAGCTCCGCGTCTTCCAGACTGTCCTATTAATCCAGTAACCATTGAATATAAATCCATAAATGATACTGCTCCGGTTGTTTTATCTGCGGCATTATTTACTTTACATCCATTGGGTCTAAGTTTACCAATATCGATACCGCATCCACCTCCGTAGGAATATGTTCTAGCAAGTTTCTTAGCACAATCAAATATTGATTCAATATTATCATCAGGAGGTGACATTACATAGCAATTACTTAAACTAATCTTTTTTCCTAATTTTTCTAATCCTCTATTTGATAAAATCCTTCCACCGAATAAGAATTTTTTTTGAAGAATAAGTTCTTTTATTTCTGAATTTCCATCGGATATTCTATTAATCCATTCTTCAAATGTTTCATCTTGGTATTGATATTTCTTATGCCAAATATCAATACCAAGTATGTTATCTTTTCCTAACCATTGTTCTACTGTCATTAACTATTTCTCCTTTGTTTTATTTTAAATAAATGAATAATGTTGTAATATATATTCAATTGCTTCTTCTTTGTTCTTTACAATCACATCACACATATTTTTAATCCAAAGGTAAGAATTATTATCTGCAAATCCAATAATAGGTTTATGTAAATAATATGCCAAAGAAATTTCCATTCCCGTTCCTACAGAAATATCAGTATCGTTTAAATTTACAATAAATATATCACATAATTCTACTTGATGTAAAAATAATTGCATACACTCTTTTCCTGTTGGAGTTTGATTTTGATAAGTATAATGTTCATCAGGAATAAAACATCTAAAATGCGTGGCTTCTAATCGAAATTGTATGTCTTTTCTCCATTTCATACTTAATTGAGGATCAATGTCCTTAGTACGTCCAGACAAATAGACTGTTGTATAATTGTTACTCATTACGCATCTCCTTTGAATAAATTATAATGTGTATCTGTTAAAGCTTTTTGTATTCTATTATTAAATTTTATAGCAACAGTTGTTATATCATCATCATTTAATATATGGTATACTTGTTCTCTATAATTAATTTCGAAATCTGTAAATTCTTGGTTTTCTTTTTCTTTGTTTGCATTCCAACTTTCACTATCTCCACGTGTTTTAATTCGTTCTTTAATAACAGATAATGGAGTACTAATATAAATTGGTATTAAATCAATATGTAAATTATATTTAAGAATATTGTCATATATTTCAAGAAATCCACTAGGATTTAATATCACAATATCATTTTCATAAAGTTGATCTTTCGTAGTAAATGAACAATAACCGTTACGTTCAGTATAAGCTATCATTATATCCTTATATTGTTCTACTTCTTGTTCTGAAATAAAAATATGATCAGATTCATCTATCTCATTAGCTCTTGGTTTTCTTGTGGTATACGATTTTAATATCTTCATATGATTCACATTTGCTACAGCTCTACATAAAGTAGATTTACCCGTTCCTGTTCTTCCTATAACAATGATTAATTTCTTATTCATATTATTAATCCTCTCATTTTTTCTCCTTTTATAATAAAATATATTCATTTTATGAGTATCTTAATCTTTTTTTATTACATAATATGTTGTATTTGAATCATCTGTAAATTGTGAATCTCCATATTTTGATAATTTATTGTCTCCACCAGATTCAAATAATGTACTACCATAAGTAGTATCTGGAAAATAAAATGCATATTCTAAAGCTTGTACAGTATCATCACTAATTATATTACGTCCATATTTAAACTGATTTGGCTTTTTAATTATTTTTATAGGATTATCAGAAAATATTTTTGGATTATCCAGTCTATTAAATATTACATTAGCATGATTTACTTTAGACGCAAAACTACATTCAAAGGCTTCCGTTTCAATACATTTTTCCATGTATTTTATTTGTAAAGGGGTAAACGTTTCTTCTAAAGTTTTTGGTACTCCTTGTAAATCTTTATATTTATTAATAATTAATTTATAACGTTTTAAATATTCAATTTTTGTATAGTTACCCCTGTTTAAAGATATAATATCATTTTTAAAATTCTCATTTTTATCTTCTTGTACCGTATAATTTATATCATTTCCAGAAATTGTAGATTGAGCATTAACAGGTAAATATAAATTAAATGTCATAATATAAACTATAGTGGTATATAAAATCTTCTTATGCACGCTTGACCTCCAATTTTTTAATATAGTCTAAAAATTTTAACCAAAGTCCCATAGAATGAATATATTTTATTCCAGAGATCCCTTGTAATCTCATATTATCATTATACCATTGTTCAGGTTTCTTTTTAGTTGAAATACTTTTTATAAAACCCTTAGAAAGTCTAACCAATTCTATTTGTGATATATTTTTTGAAGCAATTAAATTTTTGTAAATTTGCTTATCTTCTTCTGGTATTTCATATTTTACTGTAGGTAAATTTTTAATACTATGCGGTCTTATAGAAGCTCCATAACTGCTTGGGTTAAAATAATTAAATAACGCTTGGAAATTCTTATCAGAGAAACTTAAAGTTACTTCACTATCTGTTTCTTCAATAGATTCAATTAAATTAATTAAATTATCAGTTTGTAATTTATGTAATAAATTTCTACCATGTTTTAAAGACGGACAATAGAAACATAATGTAGAACCACCAAAAGCATAAATTTTACAATGATATTTACATACTATATATAAATCATTATCACTAATTGATCCATCAAGTTCTCTTGGATAATTATTTGTTGATTTACTATATTCGCTAATCACGCGATAAGTGCCTACATATTTGTTTAAATAATTTGCCATAACTTTCCTTTCGTTTGTTGTAAGACCATTATATCATATAATTAATAATTTGTCAAATTACCAATCTAATGTTTTTCGTGTTGCATTAGTTAAACACTCTTGTAAATAAGTCTGTTTTTTATTAACTTGTTCTTTAGAAGTACCATATCTTAAAGCACTATTTTGTGCAACTAGAATACATTTTTCTTCTGCTCTAGTAATAGCGGTGTATAATAATTCTCGTGAAAGCATCATGAAAGCTGAACTATCAATACCAATAATAACTACTTTAGCACTAGATCCTTGAAATTTATGTACAGTAATGGCATATCCAAGAACTAATCCACTATATGCATCTTTATTTAATTTGACTCTTCCTATACCAATAAAGTCTATTATAACTTGGTCTACATGAATTTTACTTCCATCTTCTTGTATCTGATCTTCTTTTATAATATCTTCTACAATACCAATATTTCCATTAAAAATTGGAGGATTAGTTTTATAATTATTTTTTGTATTTATTACTTTATCTCCAATTTGAATAGTATAAGGTTCCCCCTCAAAATAGGTTAAGAAATGTTCTTTTTTTGAATTTAAAGGATGTATAAATTGTTGTACTGCAATATTCAATTTATATATACTAGCATCTCCTCTTGTTTTTACAGGAGATAAAATTTGAATATCTAATGGATTATCATATTTAATATATTCTTTAGAAAAATGTTGCATAATTTTATAAAAGGTATTAGTTTTATCATTATAACAATCTATTATAAAATCCTTTTTTTCTCCCCTAGATTCTATTCCGCAATAATCTTTTGAAATAATTTGAACCCCATTTCTTATTTTTCTACTCTCTGTAATAATTGCAGAACTTAACGCTTGTCTATAAATTTCTGTAAGTATAACAGTAGGTATTTCTGTAGAGTGTAAAATATCATAAGCGACATTTCCACTACCTATACTTTCAAGTTGTCCGTGATCTCCAAGTAAAATAACTTTAGATCCAGTTTTTATAGCTCTTAATAAATATAAAAATAGTTTACTGTCAATCATTGAAATTTCATCTACGATAATAATATCATAAGGTAATTGATTATTAGAATTATATGCAAAAGTATTAGAATCAGATCCAAGCAACCGGTGTATAGTACATCCATCTTCTCCTGTGACTTCTGCCATTTTAGCGGCGGCTCTTCCGGATAATGCAGTTTGAGCAAAAGGATAATTACCATCCAATACAGTTAATATAGCATTTACTGTAGAAGTTTTACCACAATTACCGGTAATAAAAATTTTATGGTTGCGTCTTAAAATTAATTTTTCACTAGGTACTCTAAAACAATATTCATATCCATCTGTAGCATATACTTCTTGTATTTCCTGTAATATTTCTCTTTTATCTAAACTACAGTCTCTATTAAATGGTATGTAAGGAGAATTATTTACCTCTAATATCAATACCGTATCTCCTATACCAGCTGACATAAATGTTGCATTATGACCTGTTGCGGAAAAAGCATATTGGATAAAATCCAAATTAATTTTTGAATAGCATTTTACCGTTTTTATAAAGGATATAATCTTTTTTTCAGAAGAAATATATTTTACATCATTCATTCTCATTATTACGTCACAAATAACATTTAGTTGATGTAAATTACATTTATAACTCCAATTTCCAAATGTATATTGTTTTAAAATATTTTTATAGGAGAAGCAAGACATATTTTGAGTTTCACCGTAATTATACATTATAAATTTTTTATCTATACGTTGTAAAGTCTCTTTTAAATATTCTGCTAATTCTATATTTCCTATAGTAATATAAAAACAAGTAGGATATCGTTTTGGTAAAAAAGTATAATTATTAATGTCTGTACTCAACATCCCTATTACAAAAGCAATTAATTGATCATCTGTTATTGGTATTCCTTTTTCTTTTGTATAAAAACCTGTTTTAATATAACCTTTAAAGTTTCCTTCTTGGTTTTGTTTATCTATAATTGAAAGAATATTGGTTGATATTAATTTTTCTCCTTCTTCTTTGCTATATAAAAAATTATGATGATAACTAATACATTGGTTAAGATGTATACTATTGAATTTAAAAAGCGAATTGGTTTTATTTTTAATATATTCAAGAGGAAGTACGAGTTCAGACGTATCATCATCATTATATACTAATATTTTCTCTCCTTTTTGATATTCTGAAATTTTCTTCCAGACCTCTCCATTAAAATATTCTGTGTCACAATCTACGCAACCAGCCATACCAGTAATAAGAACCAAATTATTTTTAATTAAAGTTTCTATTGCGGTATGTTGTTCTTTATTAAATTCCCAATCTTGTTTTAATTCAAGGTTTTTAATATCTGTTTCCCAATCATCATATTGAAATTCATTTTTACCATCTCTAATACGTATCATTTCTTTAGCTAAATCATTTTCAAGATCGAAATATTTTTGTAATCCTATTTGTGTTTTATCTTCTGAAATATGCAATTGTTTACTTTCATCTAAGTCATGTATTACAGAAGATATTTCTTCGTCAGTAATTTCTTCTCCTAAATTTTCAATAATATCTTGTAATAAGACTTCCGGAGAAACCCAAGAATATCCATTATTGCCACAATTATTCAAATACATTTTAATAAAAGTTTCTATTCTTCGTTTATCATTATAAACGATTCCACCATCTAAAGCAATTCTATCAGCTTTTTTCCATCCTACTCCATATACTTCTTGGCATAAGATATAAGGATTATTTTGAACTTTTGAAATTACAAGTTCAGCAGAATGATAAGTATCCATTAATTTAGCAACCATGATATCTGTTAAATTATATTGTTCTAGTTCTACATAAATTTTTGCACAATCTAAATGATTATAAAATTTATTTATCATATTTTCTGCGGTAGCTAATCCTATACCCTTAGCTGTAACTAAAGTTGTAAAATCTTTATCCATTAAAGCTTTAAATGGATTAGCAAGACGATATAAAGACTCTACTTGACCTTCTGTAAAAACACTTAATAAGAATTTTTTTTGTCCTATGATATCAGTTTCATTAAAAATGAAATTATCAGATATAGAAATTATTTTATATTGTTTTCCATATTTTTCATTATCTGAAAAATTTCCTTTAATTCTGTAAGAACATCCTGCTTTTACATCAAACATACTACCAGCAAAAGTAACAATACTACTATAGGGTTGACCGGAAAATACTTTAGTAATACCAACTTCTATAATTCCAAAATTATTTTTATAATATTTAATATTTGTAATAGTACCTGAAATATTAATTTGATTACTCACCGGTATCACCCCTCTCGTTTATTATTATTAGTTCATGATTTTTATTAATTTCTATAATTTTATTAACTGTATGTGTAAATACTGTGTCATTATAACGATATGCTCTAAAAATAGCTTCTTCTCTATATCCACACACCAATAATAAAGTACCACGCTTAAACCAACTTTCATCCATAACGTGTTTCTTTCCTGTAGATTTATCAGTTTTCGAAATACGTTTTCCATAATAAGCATATTGACCTTTATTAAGTTTTACATTTATTACACCGTATACTGTTAAAAGAGTAATTTGTGCATGATTATTATCACTTGAAATAACAGTTCCAGCAATTCTATGAATTGTTTTTTTAGGAAATATATGTCTTACTCCGTTAATATATTTGCTATAACTATCATACATTTCTGGAATTTCTGGTTGTTCTGTAAAATTAATAATATCATATTTTTGATTATTAATGTCTTTTAATTCATGATCATTGTCATAATAAGTTAACACATCCATAGACCATTTATTTACATTATTACTTTTAACTTTTTCCATAAAGATATTATCGAACATGGCTTGATTATATAAATTTAAAGTTTCTTCTTGTTCAAACCAATCTCTTAGGGGTTGTAATTTTAAATTAAGTTCTTTTAAAAATTTCTTTTCAGAAATTAAATAAAAACCTTTTTCAATTCCAATTACACTTTCTTCTGAAAAATGTTTTTGAAAGAATGCTTGAGAATTATGATCTAATGAAAAACACCTATCATGATAACCACATTTAGGAATAATTTTTTTATTTGGTTCTATTATTGTCTTTATAAATCCATCTTCGTTTAATACATAATCTTTAAAATTATTAATCTTAACAATTTCTTGTAATTTTAAAGGTATTAAATTAAATTCTTGGATTTTAGCAAATTGAGACATAGTTAATTTAGTTGTATTAGAAAATAAATAAGTATTAATATAATATGACATAGTCTTCATACGATCTACACTATCAAGTTCAAGAAAACATCCTGCTTTTATTAAAGCAATCATTTGAGAATTGGACACAATTTTTGTATCAATCATACGAATACAAAAGTCCTGAAAAGAAGTATAAGGCGCATTGACTATTAAAGACTGCGCTATATCGTCTCCTATGCCATTAATTGCCTTTAACCCCACAATAATACGATTGTTCTTAATATCGGGTATATAGCCGAATTTAGCACTATTAATTAATGGATTAGCTATAGTAACTCCCGTCTTTTTAATCGTATTTACGGCGATAGCTATTTTACCATAATTAGTAGATTTATTTTCTGTATTTTCATCACTAGAACCAGAGTCTACGATTAAATTCGCACAAGTCCAATAGATTGGATTGTAATGATAATATAAATTAAGTTCTTGTAATCCTATCATACTATATGCTAATCCATGACTGGCAGGAAATCCATATCCTCTAAGACCATAAATAAGTGTATACCATACATATTTACATAAATTTTGAGATAGTCCTTTTTCTTTTACTGTAGTTAAATATTCTTCTTCAAGTTTATTAAAAGCTTTTGGATTTTTCTTTGCTACAGATTTTCTAAGACTGTCTGCCCAAACTAAATCAAATCCACCACATTCGGGCACTTGTACAACTTGCATCATTTGTTCTTGAGATTGACATACTCCATAAGAACTAACCAATATAGGTTCAAGTAATTTTTGCTCTTTTGATGTTAATCCAGCTTTATGCATTTCTTCATACCATAAATCTATATTAGCTTTATATTTACCAAATTTATCAATAGGCGCAATATCATTTTTACTTTGTGGCATAAGTCTCATAACAGTATTAATAGCGGCTAAATCATCTACGCTTTGTGGCTGACCAATAGATATTGCTTTATACCCAGAATCTTTTTCCATTTGAAAAAATGAAAAAACTTTATGTTGTAATAAGCAATTCCACATATCTGTATTATTACGTTCAATTTTATATACTCCCAAATAATTTTCATAGGTATCTTTTAAAGAACCTTGCCATTGTATTACTTTATCTTTTAATAATAAATCTAATTCAGCTCTAATTTTATCAAGAGCTTCTATACATAATAAATCAATTTTAATAAGACTAACATCTTCTAATGAATGTAAATCAAATTGAGTAATAACATCACCACTACTTGTTTTCATTAAAGCAGTAGAATTATAAAATGGTTCGTCTACAATAACTACTCCCCCTGCGTGACTTCCTACTCCATTTATTACACCTTCAATTTTTTGAGCGGCATCCCATAGATCAGGATGATCGTTCATTTCTTTAATGAAGTCATATACTGGCTTATAATCATTTTCTTCATCACCATAATACATTTGTTTTAAAGTCCTAGATTGACCTCTATCTGCAACTACTAATGATGCAATATATTGAGCTTCATCATTGTCTATACCAAGACCCCTAGCGGCAGTAAGAATAGCACTACGAGTACCCTCTGTACTTATTGTCATGACCTTAGAGACTCTATCTTCTCCGTAAGCTTGTTTTAGTCCTTCAATTACTTTATCTCTTCTATTTGATTGGATATCTGTATCAATATCAAGTACAGAAGTACGATAAGGATTCATAAATCTCCAATAAAAAGTTTTTGTATTTTCCTTTAATGGATTAATTTGAGTAATATCTAACATATGTAATAAACAAAAACCAACACCAGATCCTCTTCCAACTCCAACTAGTGTATCACAATCCCATGCAATCTTAATATAATCACGTAATTGCATTAGATACGCTGACCAGTGCACATTCATCTTTTCCGATGATAATTTTATAGCTTCTAGGCATTCTGAAATAGATTTAAAACCTTGCTCATTTTGATAATCTATATCATCATCTAAATGTTTAAGTAATTCCCTAGCCATATGTCTATCACTACTAGTTTTAGAATAAAAAAAGTATTCAAATAGAGGTATCTGTTTTTTCCATTTATCTAATGAGAATTGATTTGGTTCAGTTAAATCTTTAGGTAGATATGGAATATGTAAGGGTTTTTCCAAATTATATTCTGTTATCATATCATAAATTAAATCTGTATTATCTATAGCTTGTCGCACAATATCGTAAGATAATGATTCATCCATATATTCATGAATTTCTTGTTCTGACATCATATAAGTACTTGCATAAAAGCTATCTACTTCTCGATCTCCATCTTGAGAATTTAAAAATATTTTATGTATTTTCTGATCTTCTTTTCTAATATAATGAGTATCAGTAGTCACAATAAATGGAATATTTAATTCTTGTGATATTTTTAATAATATTTTATTTACATAGATTTGATCTTCATTATTACTAGGTTGCATTTCCAAGAAGAAATTTCCTTGACCAAAAATACTATTAATATAAGTACACCATTCAAGGCAAGATTCATAATATTCTGGATGTTCTGGTAATTGTAAAATTCGTCTTGCTATACTAGAACCAAGACAAGCACTAGATCCAACTATATGCCCTTGTTCTGGCAATATAATCTCTTCTAAATCAGTATAATATGTTGGTACACGCATCATAATATCCATAAAAGAATGTGACCACGCTATAGTTGATAGTTGTCTTATTTGTCTATGACCAATTTCATCCTTAGCTAATAATATAAAATGAGGATAAATGTTTTCTTTTTTATTTTCAGATGTAACACTACTTGGACATAAATAAATTTCATTACCAAGAATAACTTTAAATCCTTCCCACTCTGGTAAATCTTTATGGGCATAATAAAATTTATTAGCTTCTAGTGATGATGTGATACATTCATGTTCTGTAAAGGCAATTCCTTTATATTTTAATTCATGTGCACGTTCTATAATATCTGGCACTTTCCCAAGTGCATCACGTAATCTATAATTAGAATGTACTGAATGATTATGCATTCCTGAAAATCCCATATTAATTCTCCTTTATATAATATGGGGGAGTATTTTATTCAAATACTCCCCCGCTTTAAAAAATTAATGTCCAATATAGGGTTCGAACCTATAACCAATCACATGTGATTATCTTGCCTGTTGAAATAATTGGACACCTAACTATGATACTGGTTTATTTAGGTGCTTGCCACCCAATGAAAAGCATTTCACTTTTTTTGCGAAATCAACTATTTCGTAAAGTATGTACAAAGTTTTATAGTTGCCAGTACAACTAGCATATGAGTTTCCTCGTCTAATGGCATATGCTATACCGTCGATAGTTTAGTGGATCTATCAACCTTTTATTCTATTATAATTTTATGTTTGAAAAATAATTATATTTTTTACGTTTCCTTTTTTCTATATATTGTTCTACAACTACTTTATTATTTCGACAATGCATACATTTAAAATAAGAATACTTACTACAAGCATCTATATAATTGCACTTAATGTCATCAGGAACCAAGAAATGTATTACTCCCATTTTTCCTCCTTATGATTATATAAAAACAACTTCTATTCTTACGTAATAATAACATTATATATAAACAGAAATATGTCTGTAGTAAATGGTAATTAACGATAAATTTGGTATAAAAACCTATCTTTTTATTTTGCTTGAAGAAATTATCGTTAATTACAAAACAAACGGTTTTTAGTGCGATATTATTCAATTCTTGCATTGACTATTACGTAAGAATAGGAATTGATGGTGTTGCTCCAACTTGTACCGACATATACAAATCGTCTGCGATAATTCCTACTATATAAGGAAGGAGGTAGAATAACGAAGATCATTATAGATCTTCGATAGCCACTATCGGATTCGAACCGATACTTTACCTTAGTGGCTACGTGTTTTCTTCTTTGTTTTTGTAAGTTTATTTTAACATACTTTTACAATAAAGTCAACACTTTTTACCAAAATATTAATTTTCTGTCAGAATTTATTACAGGCGCAGATTTAATTGGTTGTGTATTTGTAGGTGTCCATTCGGAATGGTCTAAACAATTACTACTATATTTACCTTGTTGGGGATTTGTTGAACTATACTCACACCAATGACATAAAGGTGTAGGGCAAGTTTTCCAAAAATTTGTAGTCATACTTTCTTCAATTTTATCTAATACATTAGTGAGTGCTTTATCTAATCTTTTTTCCCAACCTTTCGTTAAACCATATTGCGTTTGATTAATTAAAATAAAACGATAAATATAATTTATTGGTACTTTATTATAGATTGCATAACATGCAAGAGCATAAATTCCAAGTTGTAAAGGAGTTGGTAAATCCGTTTGTGGAAATACAGTTTTACTTGTTTTATAATCTAGCACTCTTAATTCACCGGTTTCTACATTAATATCTATACGATCAATAAAACCATGTAAATGAATTCGTTCATCATATACGATATCAAAGTTTTGTTCTAAAGCCAATGGCTTCCATGTATCATCTTCCATTTCACTTACAATAACTTCTTTAAATAAAGAAATTTTATTATCATAAGTTAAACCATTTTTATCGGGTAAATAATATTCTCCACCATATTTCTCTCGTAGAATTTTTAGTCCGTTTACAGTTTCAGAAGTTTTTACACTACCATCTTTTAAATTAATTTCTGGTATATATCCTTGTTCTAGCGTATTAAATAAATTATCAGTATTAATTGTTTCATTATTTAATATACTTTTTCCTTTTGATTCTAAGATATAGTGACATAGAGTACCCATTTCTGTGGGTAAAGTGTCTCTCATTATATCTCTTCTATTTTCAATATAAAGCAATTTATATCGAAAAGGACACTTCTTATATACATCTATTTTACTATAAGAAAATGTTGGTAATTTTGAATCTTCTTGGCGATTGTAAAGTCTTACTTTAGAAAATAATAATTCCAATTAATAATCTACTACTACAATAGTTTTTATTCGCTTTTTTTTTGTATTAGCGTTTAAAATTTTTTCTTCAATAATTGTATCGTAATCGCCATTCAATACACTTACTCTAGCTTCTACTAAAGAAGAAGCTATTTTAGTACCTTTAATTTCTTTATTTCCATCTATCAATACAAATTCATAATTCTGCTCTTGACGTATATCTAAATATTTATCTTTCATGTTAATTCTCCCATCACTCGTTGTACTTCTGCGGGTGTAATAGTTATCTTTTCTTCCAATAATTGTAATAATATCTCTTTTCCTTGATCTGTAGGAGAATCTTTAAAATTTAATAAATTATGTGAATCAATTAACATAGTTACTTTTACTATATTTACAAGAGGAGCGATAATTTTTAATAAATTATTATAATAAAGTTCTGCTTCATATGAATGTAAATCGTGATATTCTTTATCAAATCCAATTATTACTTCGCTGACTTGTAAATATTGTAATAACAAATTAATCTGTACTTGACTTAAATGACTTCCACATACTGCTAACGCAAAAGCATCTTCTCCAAAATAAGAATAAACTTGCATACAACCTTTTTCAGATTCAACTAAGAGACATTTCTTACATGACTTAATTTTGTTTTGTGTTACATTAATACCATATAAATTGTTACCCAAAGAATGTGCTAGAAATTTTCCATTTAATTGTAATGGCATATATTTTCCAAGAGTCTCTACATCTTCTGCGTCGAGAAATCTCTGACGTACACCTATAAGTTGGTTATGTCTGTCTCTGTGTGGAATAATAATGCTATTATTTAAGCCATAATATGATATTTCATATCTACTCATAGCTTCTCTACTAATGTGGTCTTTAAGCCACGTCTCATGTGGAACATAACAAAAAATTTCTAGTAATTCTTCATTTAAGGGTTTAAATTCAGGTATTGTAATAGATTTTATAGATAAACTATTAAGCTTATTTATCCATTCAAAATCTGGATTAGTTAATTGTTTCTGTTCTGGTAAATTTGAAATCTTACAATCTAATTTATTACTTAATCGAGCAATATAATGTAAAGCTTGATACCAAGTGAAAGTTACTCCTTGAGTTCTTTTTGCTCGTATACATAACTCTATAATATTAAAAGAATCATGGCATTTAGAATAGCAGAAGAAATTTCCATATTTATGTTCTTTATCTGGAAAGTAATAATATAATTTCCATGAATTCTTTGTATTTGGAATATTGTGGCATATAGTTTGAAAAACTAAATTACCCTTACTATCTCTTCTTGGCATACCTGAGCCTAAATCTCTTACAATATTAATAATATCTTGTTCGATTAAAGTTTCTAAAATAACATCTTTATCTAAATAATTTGATGCAAAGTCAGCCATATCTCACCTACCAATTTGTAATTCTATTTCCTACAATAATCGGTACATCTTCTTTTATTTTATCTACTACCAATTCTTCTGCTTTTTCTACCGTAGGTACTTCTAAAGTTTCCAAAGATACATCAGGTACATCTTTCATTGCAATAGAATTAGTCTCAATAACTTTTTCTACATGCTCTACATTCGCTAAGTCAACGTTTTGTAAAACAAAATCATTGTTAGTAACAAATAAATCATGTATTCTCATAGTTCCTAAATCTACATAAGACCAAATAATAACAGAGCATAATTTACCTCGTCTTATTTTATAAATCCACGTTGTAGAGTTAGGTGTATGTTTTCCTATCATAAAAGATTTTTGTAATATACTCTCTACTTTCTTTAGCTCATTACTAGTTGGCTTTGAATTTATACATCCCAAATCAAGTTTATTCGCAAGTGCCTTACTACCGGCTAATAAATTTTGATCCTTTATAGGTGCTAAATTAGCTTCTCCATTTAACTGACTTCCTGTCATAATAAATACATTTAATTGTTGACAGATTGTCTTTAATTCTGTAGCGAATACAAGTAAAAGTTGATGCTCTTTTAATCCAGACATACGAGATTTTGTTCCTATTTCTGACATTAAACGTAATGATGTTTGAATATAATCAAAGAAAAAATAATTTACATGCATTTCACGTTTATATCTTTTTACAATATTTTTAATATCCTCTATAGAAAAATCAGGTATATGAGATATAAATAAAGGACTTTCATCTATATAAATATTTGCTTGATGAACTCTTTCAAGTTCTCCTTCTTCATACTTACCGTATAAAATATGTTCTTCATTTACTCCACTTACGGTAGCTACTATGATAGTTTGTATTTCATCTACTGGTAATTCTGTAGTAATATATACAGTTGGCTCTGCAAATCCTGTATGCTCCCATTTATTTTTTTCAATATTAAAGAAATAAGGTACAGAAATTTTACAAGCATCACCCACCGATAATCTACTCTTACCAGAACCAGTAGTTCCAGATCTCATATAAAGGCAACCAAGACGCATTCCTCTACATGCTGTAGTAAGAACTGGAGATTGTAATGGTACACCCACGTTAGGGGCTTCCATTAATTCATCTATTAAATTATTTAAACCATCCCCCGCTTTAACATCTTTTGTTAATGTGTTTACACAAAATTCCATTGACGGAATTGTTACAAGTTCTGATTCTATTATATCTACAATGTCTTGCATAGACATTTTATCAAATTTTGTTTCTTCTTCTTCAATTGCTTTTGACTCTTTTAAATTAAAATTATAAATTTTAGTAACATCATATCCTTTTTTCTGCAAATATCTTAACATAGAAAATTTACGTACTCGTTTATAATAATAATCGAAATTGTTAGTTTCATTTTGAGCAAAAGTTTTAGCTTGAATAAACCATTCTTGCCAATTATAATCATTAAAGATCTTATGTTGGTCAGGATAATTTGATAATGCATCTTCTAATGCCATAGGAGTGATATCCTTACAATTATCAGAATGCAAATTATATATAAGAGAATACATTATTTGGTAAAACATATCACAATTGAAGTCGTCTGTTTTAAGCGGATGATCTAAATCATCTAATAAATCTGGGTTATTTATTAAACAACCCAAGACACCAAAAATACTGTGTCTACAAATCAGCGCTTCATCTTTTTCCATATCCCCTCTTAATCTGTAAATTTACTAATATCAATTTTTTTTGTATTCGTACTTGTTTTGGGGGTAAACTTATAAGTTGTCTCCTTATAAAAGTTATTGGTATCTATACCTTTATTAATAGTTTGTATGTATTCTAAATCTTCATAATACTTCTTTGCATCGTCATATATATATGGAATTAACGCAACAATATTCTGTTCTTGATTTATAGTATGATTTTGTACCTCTATATACCATTGAATTGCTAGTTTCATATTTTTCCATGTATATCCGTTATCCCTGTATTTTGAAGCCAGTATAAGGGACTTAGGGGGTACTTTAGGCACTAAAAGGAGCTTTTGTAGATAGTCTAAGAATATTACCCTAGCCTTATCATCTTCTTCCGAAATAGGCGATTTAAACTCACTTTTAACGTTCTGTACAGAGCTTCTTGTTCTTTTCGCTTTTTCCGTTCCTTCGGCAATATTAGCCTTTTTAATACCTTCTTCTGACATCATTTTTACACTGGTATTAAAACAATTCATATGTGCATGACGATTTTTGTATACTTGAACTTCTCCATCTAAAATAGGATTTCCACATAAATAACATTTATATATTTTAGACATATAATTCCTTTTACTACTCTCTATCTCTTACAAGACAGAGAGTAGATTTATTTTTATAATCTAAGCGTCAATTCATCGAATATAATTTGTAATGCTTCAATTTGATTTTTATTGCATTCATGTACTTTATGACCTGTACCTAATACTTTTTCTGTTACTTCGGTTAAAATTTCTGATCTATTAGTTTCTACAAATTTATATGCTACTTCATCAAGTGCAGTCATTAAAGTATCAAAATCTATTTCTGTTGTAGTGTTTTTAGCTTTCTGCTCGTCATAAGTAATTAATCTGGTTCCGGTATCTCTTGCTTTTCCTTCTACACCAATATTAATTGCTTCAACTAAATTATCCATTGTAAATTCTTTAATAAATGTAGGTGTAGTATCAAATCTTGTTCTAGCAAAATATTCATCTGTTTCTGCAAGATAAGCCGAAGATGGAATTAATTTTCCGTCTGCATCAACTCCATTACTTTTTACATAAATTACATAGTCAACAAAATTAACAATAGGATTAATACAACGTTTATCACCATAAGGACGAACTTTATCTCCCTCTTTCTTCTGCTCATGACCAATAAAAATAACTGTGAAGTTAGCAGAAAGTAAAGAATTTACCGTATCGAAGAAAATTTTTTCATAGATTTGATAGAGGTTAGTTTTTCCAGTACCATCTCCTAACGTTAAAGCTCCATTACCATATACAGCAAGTACATAATTCTGACATAGAATTGAAGAAGCATAAACTTCATCAATAATAATAGTATCATACATTTCTCTTGCTTTTTCTACGGTAGCTTTATTAGTAAACTGCTGTACAATCTTTTTAAAATCAGACCAAGTATTTACTCTTTCATATCTAACTCCTGCTGTTGCATTGAGTCCAGACTCAGTAGCAATAACAAATGGTTTACTTGCTTTTACCGTTTGTGATGTTTTACCAACAGAGTTAGAACCATAAATGAAGAAAGTTTTCCCTTCAAGTCCTTTTGCAATTGCTGTGACCTGTGGGTTAAAAATATCAATTACTGCCATTTTTCCTCCATATGTGGCTTATTTTCATACTATTTCATTAGCCTATTTATATTTTATAATTAAAAATTAAGTTTTCTACCGGTTGTATTAGCTGTAGTAGTTGCCTGTGTTGGTGTACTTGGTACAGAAGAAAATGAACTTCCTTCATCCCTGATACTCACAGCAAGATCAATTGTTGCTTTATCATAAGGGACATGATTTTCATAATCATCAGAAGATCCATAAGGAGCAGAACCAGAAGCAATAATCAATGCATTTTTATATTCTACAATATGCTGTACTCTTGGTTTTCCAACAGCAACCGGAATATTCTTATCATACTCCGCTTTAGAATTAATAATTGTTCCAAAAAATCTCGCTGTATCTCCAGCTTTATATACCTGTTGAATAGCAGAAGCAATATCATCTTCTTGTGGAGCAATAAGTGTAATAGGTTGTACACTTCCATCGTACTGTGGAACCCAACCACGGACAAGTACATTTCCTGATTCAATGCCGTCCTTATCTACTTCTGAAGCAATAGATCTAATATACGTTTCTACTTCGAAAGTAGCTTCTGGTTTAAAACTGTCTAAAGATTTTGGTCTATTATAGAATGTACCTTTAAATCCTATTAAATCTTTCCCATTATGAGTATACATATTGAGGTCACCAGATACAGTTAATTTATCTGCATCCGCTTCCCCAACTTCTGATATGGGTTTAAAGGTCTCTTCTACTGTTTTTAACCCTGCATAAATCTGATTTGCCGTTCCAGCGGCAGTAGTGGAAGGCTGAGATGATCTGAAAGGAATAAAATTAATATCATCTACCTTTACAGTACAAGTACCTTCAATCATTGGCTTACCTGTTTTTGCGTTATCTTTGTGTTCAAAATGTTTTTCACTTAAAACACCACTTACCTTAACTGTCGCCAACGCTGGTTTTAAATTTGTTTTTAACTCTGTACTCATTATTTTCTCCTTTAATATTTTTATGTGGTACTTACTTCTTTTGTAAGTTCATTATAACACATTTTATAACTAATGTCAATATAAATTAAAAATTATGTACAATGGTTTCTACTTCTATTTCTGCGTGTGGTATAGTTATTTGTACTTCCGCATCATCTACCGCAACATCACGTTCTATAATATCGGGTATTGTTATATTATAATGTTGTGTATGTGGTAGTGTTGTATAAAAAGTAGAAGAACTATTACTTCTTACCGAGTTGTGATTTAACAAAGTATGAACATATTTTAATTTATCATCATCTTTTTCTTGATTATAATATTGAGTTAGATTATTTAATATATATTTAAAATTTTCTAAATTTTCAAATAAATTGCAAATAACTTGTTCTGTAATATCATGTGACCAAAATTTTTTAGCATCTTCTCGTATCATTATATTATTAAGAATTCCAATTCTATTACAATTTATACCACTCACTAATACAAAATCTCCAATGACATAGCATGTATCATCATCATCTAAAATTGCATAATAAAAAGGATGTAAAGGATAATCATCATCTGCACAGAATATTATTTCTGCTACTTTTATAGTTTTTTGAGATAATATATTCCCTTTTCTTTTTTCCACACGAGAAATATCTCTTGCCATATTTAATAATTGAATTTTATCTAACACATTTGTATTGTAGATATTATTATTATTCATTATGCCTTCACTTCCTTTTTATCTTTCTGCGGTAATTCTACAGGCTTAGTAATAGCCATTAGACGTTTAAACATTTTATCTTTCTTTACATACGTGGCTCTATCCATGGGTTTTCTAAATCTCTCTGCTCCCACAGTCATAAGTTCTCCTAGAGTATAAGTTAATGTTTCTTGTTTAGTAGAAATTGTTACTTTTTTCATATATGATCTCCTTTTATTTTAATTTATTTTGTATAATATTAAGAAAATTAGTTACATTATTAATATCTTCATAACTATTATTATTACTTAATGTAAAGCGAATAGAAGAATTAACCTCTTCTTTTGGTAATCCTAAATTAAGTAATACTTGACTAGGTTCTGTTGCTCCACTATTACAAGCACTTCCCATAGAAACACAGCATTTTAAAGAATTATCAAGCATATATAATATATTCTGACCATTTTTATTTAGAAAACATATATTTAAGTTATTAACTAAACGATTTTGTGTTAAAGCAGAACCATTTATAAAAGTCTCTGGTATTGCTCTATGTAGTTCAGTCCATAAATAGTCACGTTTAAGTCTAACTTCTGTATTATTACTATAATCTAATAAATCAAAAGCTTTAGCAAATCCTGCTATAAACGCAATATTTTCCGTACCTCCTCGTAATCCTCTTTCTTGAGATCCAAAAATAATAGGAGTAGCTTTTATTCCTCGTTTAATATAAAGTAATCCTATCCCTTTTGGAGTTCCAATTTTTTGACCACTTAGACTTAATAAATCAACATTTAATTGTTGCAAATCTATATGATCATTACCGATAAACTGTGTTGCATCTGTATGCAATATATAACCATAATCGTGAATAATTTCACTAATTCTATTCATATACTGTATAGTACCAATTTCATTGTTTGCATATTGAATAGAAAAAGCGATATTAAAAGTAGAGTTATTTTTATATTTTTTACAGATATGTTCTATCATATCAATATCTATAAAACCCTGATGGTCATTATTAATATAATGATCACTACTTCCAAGTGCCATATTAATTGATTTATGTTCTAATTTACTGATGAATATTCTTTTGTCACAATTTAGATCTTTGGATAAGATATGTAAAGCCAAACTATTTGATTCACAAGATCCAGAAGTAAAGATAATTTCATCTGGAAAACAATTAAGATGTTCTGCTATTTTCTTACGAGAATCTTCAAGTATTCTTTTACTATCTAATCCATATTGATATACCGAACTAGGATTTCCATAATTATTTTGTAATACATCCATAATTACACTTAATACTTCTGATTTTACTGGCGTAGTTGCCGCATTATCTAAATAAATCAAACTATTCACCTTCTTCTCACATACCTAAACCTTTAGCCATAATCAATGCAGATTGTTTACGTGCTGAATTATCACTGACAATATATCGTTGAGTTACAGCAACATTAGAATGTCCTACTGCTTGTCTAACAAATTCAATATCTTTTGTTTCTTCATACATAATAGTACAAAAGGCGGCACGTAACTTATGTGGAGTAATTCTATACCCCAATCCTTGCATAGATACTTTTCCAACTATATCTATAATTGCTTTACTAGAAATTCTTGTTCTGCGTTCTGAAATAAATAAAGCATCATTTGCATGATAACCTCTCATTAATTGTTCTCTTTTTCTTAACCAGTCTTGTATATAAACAATTAAATGATCAATTTGATATTCGTGGTGTTTTGAGCCCTTATCTATAATTCTTAATATATTGTTTTCAAAATCAATATCAGAAAGATTTATTTCACTGAGAGCAGTTTCTCTCATTCCGGTGTTCATAAATAATAATAAAATTAATTTATTTCTTGATTTCCATTCTAATTGTATTTGTCTTTCTCTTCCAGTTCCTTGCTCATAATCTACAGCAGTAATAATATCATTTAAGTCTGATATATTAAGTTTATATCTTTTTACTTCATCTTTTCGTTTAATTCTTTTAATAAAGACCATTGGATTATCGGTAATATAACGCTTACTACATAAGAATTCCATAAAATTTTTTAATGCTGAATGTATTTTTGTTACATTAGCACTAGATGATTGTACAATTGTTCCTCTTTGTATCCGTGTTTCTTTTGATTTTAAAAATTGAGCAACATTATTTTGTAATTCTATAAAGTTAGGTTCTTTACCTAAAGATGAAATAAAACATATATATTGATTTATAATATTAATATAACTTAATACACTTACACTCTCTAAGTTTGCAGATATAGCATAATAATATTCAGTCATATAACTTGGTAAATCTTTTAACTTCTTTTCTATAGACTGTTCTCTTTGTAAAGTATGCTCAATACGTCCTTGCATTTTTCCTCCATTTAATGTATGTGTTTGCTTTTACGCTCTTCATATTGTTTAAATAAATCTTGTTTTTGTTCATCCGTTAAAGGTTTAAATTCTAATAATTGATCTTGATTATAACCTTTTGGAGTACGAAATAAGATTAAACAAAGAATATAAAACCAAATACATATGATAGCTGGTATACCATATTTGGTAACCAATCCAACAGTGCTTAATAAAGATACTATGATAAGAATTAATGGATCTACTGGTACATGAGACAATTGAAAATTACGTTGTGAAACATACAATTTTAAATTGTTCTCTGCATCAAGAACTATTTTACTTTTTTCTTCTTCTGAAAGCATAACATAGATTTCTCCTTTAAATAAGTCGTATTTTAATATTTTCTACTGAACTATTAATTGTTTTAATTTCTTCATCTAAAATATCTACATACTTTTCTGATTCGTAATATTTCATACCTCCTTGTAGGTTTTCTGGAATACACTCTTTAGTTTCATCTTCCTCTTCTTTACATTGATTAAGGATATCTAAATTTGTTTTGATACCATCACATGCTTGATTAATAATTAAGCGTCTACTTTTATTCATGTTCTTCTCCTTTTTTATTTTGTATTCTTATAATAACACAAGATAAGCAAAATGTCAAGGAGAATTAAGATTTTAATCCAAAATATTTCTTTCTTTCTCTAAATTCTTTTATCCATTCCATATAGAAATTATAACTATCTGGGGCATCTTCTTTAATACGTTCAAATAGATATAAATTACTTTTAAAAAATTGCTCTTTATTTTGAAATTCCATTTCATAATTATATAAATCGGTATGAAATTGCTCTTTCAAAGGCTGTAATAGTGAACACAAGTCTGAGTGAATTTCAGAGTTAATTGGGATCAAATCCTTTAATACCTGATATTTTGTGATAGTATCGTTTAAAGTGACTAATTCATCTCTCAAACGCAATAATTCTCCACAAAACTCCGGAGCACATATCTGGTCTAATAAATTATAAATCTGCGGATACTTATTTTTGAACATTTGTTCGTGTAATTTATCTTGTTTTTCTTTGTAATAGTCGTACACTCCAATTTTTAGTAACACTATAATTATTCCTATTATGGCAATTTTTATTACCACTAAAATAGTTGATATTATCATACTTATCGCCCTCCATGTTTTATAATATTATAAGCGCAAGTAACCACATGAGCCTGATTAATTGCATCGCTTAAAGCATTATGATTGGTTAATTGATCTTCTGGTAAACAATTTCTTTTAACAAAATCTTGACTTTCTTCTCCCGATATATCAGATGCCAACGCAATAATAGTCCTCATATCCATATCATTTCTATATCCAATTGGGTAACATAATCCATATTTTATAAAAGAATTCTTAATAATTACATTATCAAAAGTTGTCCCATTCCCCCACATATTCTTTATCATATAAATACCCTGCACTTTTAGTATCCAATGATAAAATTCTTCCATTAAATCTTTATTTGATAACTTTCCATCTGTGTTTTTAAATAAATTTGAAAGTGTAGAAAGTCTTGTGGGATCAGAAATCCACCAATCTAAAATACTTCCTTCTATTTTTATTTCTGATTCTTTACTTAAATCGGTACACATATTAAATTGACTTAATATTTCCCCAGTAGATATATTAAATACACATGCCCCTATTTGAATAATAAAAGCGTTACTTGATGTTCCAAGTGTTTCTATATCCACCATAATCTGATTAGTATCCATTTTCTTTCTTCTCCTGTTCTAATTCATTTCTAAAATATAAATATTTAGGTAAGTTATACTCAACTAATAAATAATTTTTTGCATTTCTTAATCTAAATTTATTTTCTAAAATTAAACGAACTGATTTTAATTTAAACATATCTTAAATTCATAATATTCATACCTAAAATAATGCTCCATATAGCTGTTGTAAAATACCAGATTAATAAAGTAGTCATATTTTTATTAATGGCATATATATAGACTTCACAAGTAGCAAGCGCAATAATCATTAAATCAATAACAATTTTAACAATTATAAGTTTCATTATACTTCTCCTTTTCTCTCTTATAGTGTCATAAAACACGGATCTTTGACCATGGGTTCAAACATAAAATTATCAAATGAAAAATTTTCAATACTATATAATTTTTGTGTATAATCATCTAACAATTTTACTTCTATATTTTGTATCTGTACAGTTATATTACGTTTTTTATATTGTTCATACCAAGTACAAATATCACTTTCTTTTGTTACTTTTATAACTTCGGCGTGTAAACCACATAACCAATTCATACTTCTGTTAAAAGTATACGGAGTTACAATATCACGACATTGTATTCCATAATCTCTACTCAATGTTTTCCAACCTTTAAACTTCACTTTATCTCCTATTTTAAAAGTATAAGTCATAATAATTTTCTATCTCCTTTCATAAACATTCCTTAAATGTTTTAAAAATAGGATTATCGTTTACCGGTTTAAACATATAATTATCATAATTATATTCATCAGTAAATGGTTCTATCTCAATACGCTGATCATATAATTTTCCAATTTTATTTTCTTTATATATATCTATTATTTTTACTCTTTTTCCACAAAGATGATCCATACTTCCGACAAAAGCACAAGGAGTGGGAATGTCATTCCACGAACAATTTACTCCGTATTCTTTTTTCATTTCTTCCCAACTTTTAAACTGAACTTTATCTCCCACTTTAAAACGATATGTCATAACTTATCCCCTTCTAACCGCTTTTGAAACATATCCTTTATTCTAAATTGTTTTAAATGCTTATATTTATTATATATTTCTTCTTGAGATAATAATCTGAAACATCCATCATCTGTTTTTTCAGAAATTTCACAAAGCGTTATATTATATTTTAGCTTACCGCATATAGTACAATATACCATAGGATAATATCTATTATTTTCATCTATTGTAAGACAATATTCATATATGTGTTTGTGTTTAGGTTTTTCTACAGATTTTATTTCTTTTTTCTTATATTTAGGAATATCATCTAAATTAAATTGTTTCATATCTTTATCTCCCTTTTATATATTTATATTAATCCAATCTCTATTCCTTTCCTTATACGTCATAAAATTTATACTATTCTTATCTGGTTCTAACATCCAATTATCTATTGTATAACCAATTGCTATAGATAACTGTACTCTTTGATATGCTTTTCTATTAATTATATTAATTACTTCTGCGCGTTTACCACAATATTCTTTCATTTCTGAAATAAAATGACAAGGAGTTTTAATATTACCAAGTCAATTTATTCCATATTCATGTGCCATTTTTCCCCATGATTTTATCTTTACTCTATCACCAATTTTAAATGAATAATTCATAATTATACCCAAATATTCTTTGTAATAAATGGATAAATTATATGCAATAAAATAAACCACGTAATTAAAATTTGTATTATATGACCTATCTGATCTACCCACAAATTTATTACATGATCATTTGCTTTTAAATTATCTATAATATAGTGTGCTACAGCATTTATAACAAATAACAGAATAATGAAACAATTAATAAATATAGTACTATTGGAATATCCTGTTTTAATCTTTAAATATAATACAGGTGCAAACATAATTCCGAAAGTCCAAGAAAAACTGTGTAATAACATAGCCATAATATAATCATATTTATATTGCGACTTATTACAATTATGTCTCCACCAATCTTTTTGCTTCAAGTTATTAAGTGACGAACCTATTTGTAAATTAAAGTCTACATAAATATGTAAAAACATCATAATAAATAAAATCAATATAATCGTATTCATTTTATATTCCTTTCTTAGTCATTTCTAAATTTACAATGTCTACAAATTGCACCATTACATCTCTTATCATAATGATAACATAACTTTTTTATTTTGTGATCCAGAATATTTTCATTTTGTATCCTAGCAAGAGTTTCACTAAAAGTTTCCATTTGATTATTATTGATATTTTTCATCAATCTACCTCTGTAAAAAGATATACACTATTTTGCGTAGTAACCAAAATTTGATGTGTATATTCTAATTCTAAAACTTCTTCTACTCTACTCGTTCTCATCATTTTTCCACTGTTATCATTCCATAGAAAGAAACATGGATAACCAATTTCTATCTTATTTGTATAATTATCCCATACAAATTTTCCAATAAGATCTCCATGTTCTGCAGGTAGAGGTTTCGGATTAAAATTTTTATCTATAATTTGAACAATTTTATACATTTGTGTTTTCAAATTTTTCCTCCTTTATAAAAATCTTCGTTATACAATTTATATCGAGTATCTAAATCTAATAAATTATCATCTTTGTGCTTCGCAATAAATGCTTCCCAAAATCCACAATGATTTATTTCAGGACATCCTCCACGATATATACAGTTTGAAACTAAAATATTAGCTTCAATAGGATGATTATTATGTAAAGTTTCTTTGAAATCCTCAACTAATTCTCTCGCTTCATGAGTAGCTTGAAAGCATAATCTCTTTCGAAAAGCATCTATTAAGTTTTGCATATTAGCAAATCCATCATAATTTACCAATGCACCTTGAGGTAATTCAGCACGAGGAATTTTTGAATCAGTTCTATCATCTCTTTGAGTTGTAATAAATTTCTCAAATTTATGACGACTTAATTCGGTACTAACCCAATATGGAATACTTCTCCAACTCCAATCAAATTCTAAAAGTCTAATAGGAGTATGCTCTGATATAAGTAGTCTCCATTTAAAAATCTCTGTAGGTTCTTTTTCTGTAAATACTTTTCCGACTGTAGTTCTGCAATGGTTCTTAACACTTAACCATGTATCTCCTATATAATTAAATTGTGTTTTCATTATCCTTCTTTCTTTACCAACCACGGTGTAAGGTTTAATAAAATAATTCTTGATAGCAAACATACAATCATAACACCTATTATTGTATTTTCTATGGTTTGTAAATGTATTGATACTCCAATAAGTATACAATTTATTCCCAACAAAATACTGCGTAAAATCAACAAAAATTTAACTGTAATTATTTTACTCATAATTTTTCCCTCTTTTATAAAATAATAGGTGTTATTAATTGATATAAATTAATTATTTATGCTTAATTTTTCCATCCATCTATTACTTTTCTAGTAATAGTATTATAGTTCTCTACAGCTTCTTTAAATAATACAATATGTTCTTTTAAGTCAGATAAATTTTGTGTAATTTCTTTATTAAAATCATCAAAAATTTGTTTAATACTCATAATATTTTCCTTTCATTTATCCATTCATTATATAAAGTATATTGCTATGACTTATAAGTTACATAAATCATAGCAATATACTTTAGAAAAGGAGGATATGAAATAATTGTTTTTAGATGTCTATTGTGTATAATTCGCGTTTTTCTTCCGGTAACGCTTCAATCCATTCTAAAACCACATTTATTTTTGTATAATTATTAAATGTAGTTTCTTTAAATAATAAATTTCTTTGTCTTAATAAGGTTTCGATTTCCGTATAAATCTTTTTCTTCACAAATAATGTATTTGCTTCAAGACAAACATGGAAGATGGCATCACCTAAATTTTCTAACTTAGATGCTCTGGCAAATAATAAACAGCGTTTTAAAGACATGGCACTCCTAACAGCCTAACTAATCATCAATTAGTCCTTGTCGTAAAACATTTAATGATTGTTCTATTTCGGCTTCATTGTTTTCTACAAACCCCTGAACATGAACTTCCATTTGTGTAATACGTTTTTCTAAGTTCTTTGCAATTGGTTCAATTCCTGTTGGAGTTTTTATGTGGCTATTCTCGATTTCTAAATTAAGTAAGATAAGTTTCAAATTCTTTGTTTCTTTAATAATTCCTTGCAACATTTTATCTACATTATCAAATCTTAATTCTAAATCTTCTACCGCCGCCTTTTCTTGTTTACTCATATTTTCCCTCTTATTTAATTAATTTTATCATATTTTTGTTAATTTGTCAACTACTTTTTTTAAAAACCTTCATCTTTCATTTTTACATAAATAGTTGTTAATTCCTGCCATATCTCATAATGATTATCTATTTCTTCTGTTGTAGCTAAATCTAAAACATTACCAATATTTTCATATAATTCTTGTAAACTTACTTCATCCATTTGTTCTTTTCCTTTTCACATACAAACTTTCTACACGAGAGTTACCTTTGGCTTGAGAAGTACGATTAAGTGCATTCATAAAATCCATATTTTGTCTGGTCTGTTCTTGTTTGATTTTAAATACAATAGCATTATACGCATCATAATATTGTCTCATTAATAAATATTCTTTACATATAGTATGGCATTTTAAATCTCTCCTTTCACATTTCAAACAAGGATTTAGGTTTGGTTTCTTTGGTAAAGTCGCTTGTAAATCTGCTATTTCTTGCTTATTCATTAATTTTTATCATCATCCTTTCTTATCCATACATTTGTCTAATTTTAATCATTTTCTGATCAAAACCAGCAATATGATTTTGTGTTAAAAACTCTTTAATTGCCCAACATTCCCAGTCAGTTGGATGTCTAATTAATAATTTAGGTTGTGAATTTACTATTTCAAAGATAGGATGTTTACAATCTAAAAGCACCATATCTCCATTTTCTTTGATAACTACTTCATTTACTCCATAAAAATCCACTACTTTTGTAGTAAAAATTGATTGTAACTCAACTATTTTCATAATTTTTCCTCTCATTAAAGGTTTCAAAATCTTTGTTATGATTTATTTTTTCAAAATACTTAGATTTTACATTGTATTCTTCTCCTTCAATTATTGAATCTACATGCTTTAATACCCTAATAGAAATATCATTACCACCTTCTGGTACACGTCTTAAACTTATAACCATTCCTACTATCATATTTTCATTTATTGTACGATATATTTGAGAATGTCTATAACATTTTTTAAGTCTAATTTTATCTCCCACTTTCATATTTATTATCTCCCTATCTTATTTAATAATTTATTCTCCATCTTTATTTAATGCTATTTTCATAGAAAAAGTTTGAAAATCTTTATTATTATTTTGTCCTATCTTTTCAAAATGCTTAATATTTACCCAATAACTTTTTCCTATCTCATATTTATATTTATGTTTAAGTACCTCAACACGAATTTCAACAAATACACTACTGCTTCTAGATCTAAATGTTTCTTTTATATCTCTTACTATACCGATAATCATTTCTTCATTTGTTATAGTATAAAATTCATTTAAAATATATTCTTCTTTTAATCTAACTTTATCTCCTATCTGCATAATATTATACCCTTTCTTTATTTAAGCGATTCTATTCTATCTCTAAATGTTTGAAACTCTTTATCTTCAGCATAAAAAATACTTTTATATAAATGAATATCATAATTATCTCTATTATAACTTGATAAACCATTCTCCTTTACGGTATCCCAACCTCCATCATTTCCTATATCTAATGGACACATATTAAAATTAAAATTATGCTCATATAAATATAAATAAGTATTCCTAACATGACTTGGAAAATGCATATCATCTAAAAAAATACATAAGCTTCTTACTTCTACTTTTGTTTTACAACGAATAGCTATATTATTATTACGTGAGTCATGTAAAAAATCTTTTAAAATCTGTTTCATATTTTTTATTTAAGCTCCCTTTCTTTAAAAGTTAAAAAAGATGAATTTATATGAACTAATTTAAACATATAATTATCCAGATTATAACTAGTATCTACACCTATAATCAGTAATCTTTGAAAAGAATCATAATCACATACTTTTATTATTTTACATACTTTACCGCAATAAGGTTTCATATCCGTTACAAAACTACTAGGAGTAGCAATATTAGCGAAACAATCTACTCCGTATTCTTTTTTCATTTCTTCCCAACTTTTAAACTGAACTTCATCTCCCACTTTAAAACGATATGTCATAATTATACCTCACTTTGCATTTCTTTAAATGTATTAAAATCTTTATTTATAATTAATTTTTTCTTAAATTGTTTCCATGTATAAGTACGTCTAACATTTGCGGTATAATTACTTTCTCCTTTAGACATAAGAACACGTCTAAAACGTGTTGCAGAATGTACAAAATAAAAAAATAATGTATTTGTTTTATAAGTTGTTATATATTTATTATCATCATTAAAAAATATGAAAATATTAGAATTGTTTCATCATAATTCTTTAATTGATATAGAAAATCTTTTAATTCTAATAAATCTTCTCTTGTCTGAGTACGAATAGTAATAGTATTATCTTGAATAAATTCTTTAACAATTCTTTTCATTATAAAATCTCCGTTTCATTATCATATATTTAATGAACCTTAAAGTTGTATATAGGCTTAATAATATCTATTATATCTACAGTATCTTTAATGTTATCAATTATCTCTTGAATTGGTTTATATACCATCCATAGACTTTTCAAAGTCAGATTCTAATATTGTTTCTTTTGCCACAGACCTAGACATTATTCTTCCTGCTCCATGTGGAGCTGAAAAATTCCAGTCTTCATTTCCCTTTCCTATACAAATAAGAGATCCGTCTCTCATGTTCATTGGAATAATAAGTCTCTCTTCTTTTTAGCAGAAACAGCACCTTTTCTTAATATCATATTATAAGTATCTATATAATTATGTATTGTATGAAAACTATCTTTTATATGAAAATTCATATGATCAATGATTATATCTGCTATGCCTTCTCTATTGCGTTTTGCATGATATTGTGTAATATCAATATCACGTAGATAATCTAAAAAGGTATCCTCTTTAATATAACAGAGTTCTTTAGGAATAGGAGATTTTTGCATTCTTAAAATTTTAATAGTATTTTCCATATCTTTTTCTTTCCCCATGATCTTTATCCGATTTATAGTTTCATTAATTTTACTTTTAATATTATCATTTTTAATTTGTAACCAACCTAAATCTTGATAATAATTACATACTTCAAGTCCCAAATGTCTGGAACCAGTATGTATTACAAGCCACAAATTCCCAATCGAATCACGATCTACTTCTATAAAATGATTTCCACCACCAAGAGTTCCAAGAGATCGTAAAGCTTTTTGTGTATCTACAGGTGCTTTAATATCTTTAACATTAGATGTAAATACAGAATGTTCATGTATTTTAAAGCCACAAGGTATATACTTATTAATAATATCATCAAGGAGAGGTAAATCAATTTCTGTTTCTTCTAATTGAATTGCATACATACCACATCCGATATCTACCCCAACAATATTTGGTATAACCTTATCCATAATTGTCATGGTTGTACCTATTATGCACCCTGCCCCCGCATGGCAATCAGGCATTATTCTTATTTTTTGCTTTTTAACCGATTCTTGATTCAGTAAATTCATCACTTCTGAAATTGTTTCTGTATCTATATTATCGGTAAATATTTTTGCGGTATTATATTTTCCTTTTATTTCCATAATATTTCTCCTATCTATATAATTTATAATTTTATAGTTATTTTTGTACTCTTTGTTTAAAAGTTAAAAATGAGGCATGCATATTAATAGAAGATAACACTTCTGTTATATCATAATATTTATAACTACTTCCATACCCTTCAACTAATATAGCACAATAGCTACATGCACCCACTTTTCCATATTCGTGTATTAAAAATTTTGCGACTTTAAAATAGTCCCTATAAAAACATTCATCCTGATGTGTATATTTTTTAAAATAAAACATAAATAATTTTAATTGATCTTCTGTTTTAATAATTGTATAGACAGGTTTTGACTGTCCTAATAATACAAAAAAATCATTTGTCATCGTATAACCGCCTTTCTTTAAAGGTTAAGAAAATATTATGACTATTAGAAGCATATAATTCATTTATAAAATAACGTGTAAAAGTAGTTCCTATAAAACTGGAAGCATTAGCAACACAAAAATAACATAATCCCACTCGTTTACCCCGTCTTAATAAATCACAAGCTGAATCAAAATAACTTTTATAAAAGCTTTCATCGTTTTTTACGTATCGTTTAAAATAAATCATAAAAATTTTTAATTGTCTTTCTGTTGCAATTATAGTATATATTTGTTTTTCTTGTGATAACATAATAAAAAATTCCATTCTCATTTATTCCTCCTTTAAATATTTTATGCGGACAAAGGGACTTGAACCCTCACGCCCAAAAGGACAATGGATTTTAAGTCCATTGCGTCTGCCAATTACGCCATGTCCGCAGAATAATTATATTTATTATTTAATTCTATCAGAAAAAGTTAAAAATTCAATTGATTTTGATTTAACCAGAACAAATTCATGTGAACATACAGTATACACATGGTTTATGCATTTTTGATCTCTTCCTTTTAAATATCGAATTGTTATATATCCATCATCCCAAATACGTATAATCTCACCCGCTAACATAAATTGATTTGTTAATCCATATAGACTATCCTTGCTTCCTGTGACAATATCACCAACATGAAAAATATTAGTTTTCATATATTAAATTCCTTTCCGCAATAATCAAAAAATCCTGAGAAATATTTTTTAATTGCTTAAAAGTATATAAATTAATATTATTCATTTGAGCATAGAATAAATGTACTGTAGTACCTTTATTTGTAAAAAATATATTCTCATAATCATCTTTATATATAAAAGAATAATTTGGATTATATACAGTACCATTAGCCCATTCTAAATGATATTTCTGAAATATAATAAATAACTCTTTTACTTCTGCTAAACTATCACATTTTACAGCCATTTTATCTTTTGAACGACAAAAATTATTTATATTCACAATTATTTACCTTCAAATATTGATCCATCAATTAAGTAAAGAAATATAGTTCTATATGTATAAATACTAGCGTCATACCATTTATATCCTTGATTAATATCATCCCAAGTATAACATATATATTTATTCTTTGCTTTTTTACACATATCACAATATATCCTTTTTTTCATATGACCTTGCTTATTTACAATATACATTTGATGTCCACAAATAGGACAACTGAGGTATGGAGAAATCTGTATAAAATCTATTTGATAATAATCTGTAATTTGACCAACAGACATATATTCCCCCAGTTGAGACTGTCCTTTATTATCTGTAATACAAAAACCTTGATCGTCTGAAATGTAGATTTCATTCAGTGTAAACATTTTTTCATCTGCTTTATTTTTAATGCCTGTACATAGCCACATTCTCACGGTATCCATAATCAATTCTCCATTCTCTATTCTTTAAGATCGGATGAAATCTATGTTTCATTCGTATTTTTTACTTTTCAGTATTAATTTTAGTTTTATACTCTTGTGTGATCGTCCCGGTAGGAACATACACCGTATACTGTCCACCATAAATTATTCCACCTGATACTCCATCGTCACTAGAAAAATATCCTTTAATGCTAGGAGTTCGTTTATCTGTCTCCACTATTTGTAAATATTCACTATCTATTTCTTGCAGTCTGTAACCTTCATCACTTTTAATATACATATAATATTTTGTAGTAATATCTGTATCCGAACTAAAAACACCCATGCCCAAGATAAAAGTACCACTAGAACTATTGGTCGTCTGCTTATCTAACACACAACTTTTGATATTTCTAGTTTCTACTTTTCCTCCACATCCTGTCAAACTTACTATTATATTTATTAATAAAATAATAGATATTATTTTTTTCATAATTACCCTTTCTTAGTGTTGAATGTTACTTGTTTTATATCAAATTCCCTAATAATAACTTCGTTAGATAAAATTAGATCACAAAAATTATAAGGACATTCTTTTTCTGGTTCGTGATATAAAATATTTTCTACTATAATGCCAAAAGAATCCTAATTTGATCCAACTGTTCTCCCATCCGTTTCATACTTACCATTTACTTTACGTGATGTTTCCCATTCAACCCTACTTACTTCTTTAAACGTCATAATTTGTCTCCATTTTTATATTACTTCTATTTCTCTTTGTAAAATAAGCATATCGTTTCCATTTCCCATCTTTTTTATCATACCCATTAGTGATATAACTATTCTTTGCTTTATTCTTTTTATTTTGAGAAGCCATTCTTACCCTTTCTTAATTCTCTTATTTCACGAAGTATATCGCTTATATTATCAAATGCCATAGAAGGTAATCTTGTATAATTTGCCTTTGCATCTATTTCTATTACCTCTCCATTTATTATAAAACAAATTTCAGAATAACTTATATCTCCTTTTAATACACATAATCTTAATGCATCAAGTATATCTTCTGTTGATACTTTTACTGTACATACTTCATTTGAATTTTCACGATAATGTGTTATAATACTTTTTGCCTGTTGTAGTAAACCGAAATCAGAAAAAGCTGTACCTCCTTCTTCGTAAATAATTTTAAGCATATTTTCTCCTTTTTTGAAAGTGTAGTTTCATATTAAATTTATTCGTTACATACCCATAGAAAAGCATATATAAGTAATATAATACCTAGATTGATCTTAATATGGGGTGTAAATTAAGTATTTTATTAAGCATTACTTCTTCTGTAACCATATCAATAACATATTTAGCTTCTACATTAGTAATTCCGCTGTCTAATAATACATCAAATAATAATTCTATCGTTTCTCCTGCTTTTCTATTTAACTGCTTATTTAAAGGTGTCATAATATACGATCCATCTTCTTTTTTAATAAATAAATTATCCATATTACTCCTCCACTTTTTCCCACAGTAAATATTCGCACCAATTTTTTGATTTTTTATCACACCAACTCGGATATTCAAACATTTCTGTATAAATTTGATGATCATTTTTTATTATAATATTTTCATTATAACCCTTAACTTCTACAAGAACTTCTTCAACAGAAATTCTTTTAGCTAATCTACAAATCCATTTATTAAATTCACGTAAAGTTTCGTTGAATACCCTATCTCTGAAACTTCCGTTTACGACTAAAAGATATTCATCTTGTGTTCTTAACCATCCATTTTTACGATTATGACCTTCATAACTATCTGTTAAATTGTTTGTACTTTCTCCAAACTCATCAACAGTACACGATGAATTCTCTCCCCTTTTTAGAATTACATACATATTCATATCTCTTTCACTACCTGTGACAAGTGGTAAATGAGCTAATACAGTATCAAGAACATATCTTTTTTCAGCTTGCGTTATTCCCATGGGAGAAACTGTTAATACACCACTTATATATGTCCAATCACTCATAATTTTATTCCTTTCTATTTAACCAACATTAATTTCAGTTCTTCATTCTATTTTTTAATGTTTGAAAAGATAAATTTTGAATAGTTATTTTTGGTTTAAACATGTAATTATCAAAACTATTACTTTTAAAGTAACTAAGTACAATTTTTTGATAAAATCCTCCATAATCATCTTCATATTCCTTAATTTCTTCTACTATGTCGCTCGTTCCGCAAAAATGTTTCATTCTTGTACAAAAACACATCGGTGTCTTTATATCTCCATCTTCATCTTCATCTAATCCGTATTCTTTTTTCATTTCTTCCCAACTTTTAAACTGAACTTCCTGTCCTATTTTAAAATGATATGTCATAATAATTCCACCTTTAACTTTTCTTTAAATGTCATAAATTCTGTTCTTTTATACGGTTTAAGCATCCAATTATCAATAAAATAACGACGTTTAAACAAAAATGTTTGATATTTTCCAAATCTATTACTATGCGAATTTGTGATACCCTTTATTATAAAACTATACCCACATAAAGATTCCATATCCCGCCTAAAACGACAAGGTGTACAAATATTCCCAAAAAAAGTTCCATATTCTTTTTCCATCTCTGACCATGATTTTATAGTTACCATATCTCCTTCTTTAAAAAAATAAGTATTAGATGGATTTATCATAATATTATTTCCTTATCTTTAAAAAATATTTGATTTGTTCTGGTATAGAAATAGAAAAATCAAAACTATTATTGTATAAATGTAGTCTTATTTTTTCTAAAGCCACATCATTATCTATATGTTGTTTAGAAGCATCTATTAAAATTTCAGAAATCGAAAATTCATTAGAATACATTTGTTTAATTATATTAATTAATTGTTCTTTTGAACAATTATCCAAATTTTCATTTTGTCTTTTTGTCATAATAATTCATCCTTTTTTTTAATTTACACAAACATACTGTAATATTCGTTTTTGTGGAATCAAAATTTTAAATTCATTATCATTTCTTTGATTATCTGAAAAAATAATGATACCATTCTCAACTGATTTATAATCATATGTTTGTCCAACTACAAATGTAAAATGATTACGATTTTGTCTTTTAAAAGAAATATTTCCGTAAATCATTAAATCTGTTTCTTCTTCTTGTGCATCTATTACATATATATTTTTAATCAATTGTAATTTTTTATACATATTTTATATCTCCATTCACTTAATATCGTATATTTTACCAATTAACAATTTATAATTTTCTATCGATTCTTTTTTATAAAAATCAGTATAACATTTTCCATCATCTGCAATTACATATTCTATTCCTTTACTTACAGAAGAAGTATCTTTTACTCCATGTAAAAAAAAGACTCTAAATTTATCTTTCATTTTAAGTCTGCACCATTTACTATCGGAAGTATTCTCACACTGAATAACTTCAAATTGATCATCATTCAAAGCTAAATTCATATAAATATCAAATTGACTATCTTTCCAAAAAACATTATCCCTAAATCTAACAGAAACAAAACCAATTTCTTTACAAAAAGATATATAAATATTCATAAACTTTTTAAAATTTTCAATAGATTTATATGTTACACAGGTAGAAGATGTTTTTATTCCAATATCTGCTAATTTATCTACCATTAATTTATAATCATAATTGGAAGGAGTATTCGTTTTGAATATTTTATTTCTTTCTTCCTGATTATAATGATGCATTGAAATATTAACATAATTAATCACATTTTTAAAATATGGAATTACTTTTAATAGATTAAATCCATTTGTTGTAAATGTAACCCTAGAAACTTTATCTTGAATATTATATTGCTTCAACATATTTAATACTTTTATTAATAATTCTATATCAAATGTAGGTTCATTTCCAGTAATATCTAAAGACACAGAATCTTTATTATTGATCTTTTTTAATAGATAATTCAAAGAATCAATAAAATGATTTAAAAATTCTTGTTGATTATTTTTCATTATATCTTTATAATCATTCATATAACAAAATTGACAATGAGCATTACATGAACTTGGTATCACTAATTTAATGGTTATTTTATTGTTATAATTTAATCTTTCTATATATTTCATTGTAGTCTCTCCTGTCTAATTATATTAACTATTTATAAAATTTGTATATTCTTCTTTCTCTTTAAAAGTTAAAAAATTCTTATGTTTAGAAAATATTAAAAATTCTATAAATTCTTGAAACGAAATAGTGGTTTTTGACAAACTATGTGGAACGGTATGTGCGCCCCCATGATTATCATAATACACCCTTGAAATACATTCAGACCAATAAGTATTATTATATGATGTTCCGTGTTCCCATGTCCAACCTAATCTTTTCATAAATTTACAAACAATTCTTGCTTGATCTTTTGTTGTAACAAGTATTTCAATATCATCTTTACGCTCTATAAATTTATTCATATCACTTTTCATTATCTATTCTCAGTATAATATCTTTGAAAGTCATAAAGAAAGGACTTTCACTTGTTGATGTTGTTACCATTTCATTTGTTAAAAATCCATCATATTCTTTTTCTGCGTTAAAACCTAAATATTGAAGTCCCTTCTGTTTTATACCATAATGAATATCTGTAATGGTCATATATTTATTTTTTATTGCTTTATATTCATCTTTCCGTATAAAATAACATTCACTATCATAAAAACGTAAATTACCATCACAGTCTATTTCACCATACTTTTTTAATTCTTCTAATTTTTTAATTTTAATTTTTTGTCCAACTTTAAATTGTCTCATTTATATACCTCCAATAATCTCAGTGTGAGAATCGAACTCACGTTTCTACGCATAAGCGTCCTTCCATTTAGACCAACTAAGTACTCCAATTTTAACAATGTTTGTGATACATTATTTAACCACGATCAATGTCAGAAATATAGCCACCTACTGTTTTATCTCCACCCATTATATCACCTCTTTCTTAAAAAATACTGTAATCTGAGACATCGTTATAACAGATATCTGGATTATCCATGAAAAAATTAAACCAAAGTTCTGCTTTAGTGAATCCAGATACTTCTGTAGTGGTTTCAATACCAGAACGAAAAAATATTACTTCCATAGTGATATCTAAAGTGTCCGCAGGAATAGATTTCGGTTTTGATTTATTTATAACAGAAGACTTTTTATCTTTCTTTGTAGCTTTAACAGGTTTGAAATAACTTTTAGCATAATCCTCTTCAGCATCATAAGCATCATCTGCATTATAATTATGATAATTATTTGTATAACCTTTACCACCGGCATAATTATAAGTTTTTTCTATATAATCATATGCGCCACAGGTTTCTGATATGGTAAGAAGTTTTTTAATTTCCTCTATATTTTCTTCCAACTCTTCCAAAAGTACATATTCATCATCCGTATGAGGATTATAATAAGCACAACTGAAATTTACTGCCGCAAGTCCTACCGCTGGTGCAAGATAAGATATATCAGAACAAGATCCGAAAGCTTTTTTAAATTTAGTTTTAGTTGTGATAAAGGTCTCAAAATCTTTATTATCACAATTATAAAATACAGCATCATCACTGCCTTTACGATCAAGTTCAATTATATAATTACATTGAATTTTTAAATTATTTACTACTCCCGGCATTGACTTTATAAATTTCTTAACTCCTACACAACCAATTTCTTCATCTTCACAAAAAAGTATAGAACATTTATATGTTTTCACTAATTGTAAAATCATATAAATACCACAACGATCATCCCCACCTATTCCTTGAGGAGACATTACTCCAGTTAGTTTCTTTTTATCTCTTTCTAAATATCCCATAGCAATTACATATGGAGCACTTTTATGAACCGTATCCATATGTGCTGTTAAAAGAACAGGAAAATCTCCCACAGCATAAATATATCCATCACCAACTATCGGAGCATATCCCACTTCTTTCAGATCTTTAATAAGTTGTTCTTTTAGCTTATCCTGTTTTGGTCTAAAACATCTTTCAAGAAATTTATTACAAGGTATACCTGTGTCAACAACTTTTTCTTTTTTCTTTTCTTTTTTCGTATCTGTATAATTATAAATATATTGCCAAGATATACCAGCCTTATCTCCATAATCTGTATCTTCTGTATGAAAATTATAATATGAAAAATAAGATTTTTTAGCCTTAATCCCATTTTCCAATATTATAATTCCATCTTTTACTTCATAAATTTTATTTAAAATTACACTACCTATTGGAGCTGTTGATATAGCAGAAATTGCTGTAACTTTCATTTTCCAACATTTACTTGAATAAGCTGTATTTTTTATTGGTAATTCTTTATCCACTACTGTATTTATAGTAATTTCAGTTCCCGTCGCTTTTGTTTCTGTTACTTCTTTTTCTTTTACTTCTTCTGTATTATCCATTTCTATTTCTCCATTCTTTATTACTTCGTCTACTTGATTAAAGTCCATTTGTTCTCCCTTACTGTTTTCAAGTACTTCTTCGAAAGTATAGACATATTTATCTCTTGCATCTATATCTCGATAACTGTACCATGCACCGCGGTTATCTACCAGTATACCATTTTTTGATCCGTCTAAAACCTGATTTAAAAATACTTCTCTATCTTTAATCATTTCTTCCAGTTCTACATACGTAGCTATTCCGGCTTGAATTAGAAAATCAAAAAATTGTGATATCTCCTGTCTTGTTTTGCAATAAACGTAATAATAATTACTATCATTAAAGAAATCTTCCCAAGAAAATGGTACATCATGTTCTTTTTTCATCTCATTTACCCTTTCTGTTATATATGGAAATACTTCATAAAAATCATATAAATGATTTAACTTTTCCCATAATTGTAAGCCATTAATATCTTCATCATAAATATATCCCACATAACAAATATTCTGATCATCTGTATTATAAACGCAATAAAAATAATATTTTTTATATGCGGCAACTCGATTAACTTCCGAATAAGCTTCTTGTATAATTTCATTAAAATGTGTATTTAAAAATTCATCCAAAATAATTTCTGGATGCTTTTCAACAATCAGCACTAAAAATTGTAAAAATTGCTTTTTATTTGTACATGTTATTCCTATATTAAAACTTTCTGCCACGAATCTCTGGAAAAAGTTATTAGAATTTAAAATAGGTTTATCATAAAATTCATTTTTAAGTTCTATCGGTATATCTTTAAAATCAATAATAATTTCATAACGCTCTAATGCAGATTTTAATGTATGTACGGCATCACCCTTATTATCTACATATAAACAATCACTATCAATTGTCCAAGGATTGTACTTAGAGTAAGGATCAATAATCTCATCTGTAGATCTATCAGGTAAATTCCATCCCCAACCTAAATTTAGAGCGTCTAACATCTTAAATAAAATAACTGTTTCATTATATGCGTGACATATAATGGCTTTTGACTGTTTTTGATCTTTAAACCACTCCCAAGTAAAATTTTCCATATATACCCTTTCTATTTTGCGCTCTAAAATATACATAACTATTATATATATTTGAAAGCGCAAAAACCGATAGTAATTATGCTATCGGTTTTTGCGTAACTTTTATTAATCTTCACAGCCCTTATTATCAAGTCTGTCTTTCTTTTCAAGAGGTGTTCCATCAACCATACTGAATGCAGTATATCCAACGACAATCTTATCTTTTGCATTTACTTTTGCCGTCTTAGAAGATGTATACTTGTAATAACTTACCGAACATTCAGAAGCATTTCGATAATCAGGATAATGGAAAGCTCCCTGATAATCTGTTGCTACATTAGAACACTCATTTGAACCTGAAACTTTTTTCCATTTAGTATTAGTGTTCTCAAGCTCCGTGCAATCGCCCAGCATTTTAATGAAATATTTTCTGAACTGCTCTGCAAGAGATTTTTGTCCTCCATCACGACCATCAGGATACTGTCTTGACTGTACAAAATAGTCTTTTCCAACAAAGAAGATATTTCTCTGAATTTTAGATTCAAAGCAGAATTCTTTACCTTTATATTTCCCATCAACCGTATACATTACAATAGAACAACTATCGTTCATGTAAGATACACAACCTCCACAATTCATACCCTGATAATTATGAGAAGAATCAACATGTCTAAGATTCTGCTTATCAATTGTATGGCATGAACTCCAATTTACACCAAAACTTTCAGTTAAAAAGTCGATTGGATTGATAGAGAAAATTACTTTACGTTTTGCGGCAACCGGATTAATAGAATCCGAATATTTAGCAAAAGCAATCTCAAATACATTTATAGTCTTTGTACGAGTTGTGTGTTCTCCATTCTCATCCATAACAACTTCTTCTTTAGTTCCCTTAATACCTGTAATGTCAGGGAATTGATCAAAGAATTTACGAACAATTTTTGAAGTTTTTTGACCATCATGAACAGATAATTCAGGAAAATAATTATCCACCCACATTTTCAGATCTCCCGTGATGAAATCTTCTGTAATTTCTCTAAATTTATTACAGAACCTCTTAATCTTATCATAATTATCTTTAGATTCTTTTGTATACTGATCAGCATCGTGATAAATTCTATGAATTTCTTTATAAAACCCTCTTATTTCATCTTCTGTTTTACCATCGTATGATACAACAATTTTACTACGCATTTTTGTATCATATGTCGGATTAAGAATTGTTTTATATCTTCCAGAAGTATTCTTTGCCTGAAATCCACACTCAAGTAAACGTTGTATCCCACTTACAAAATTTGCAAGTTCATCATAAGTATATGTATCTCCTCCGACTTCAAATACAGATAGCTTTAATACCTCATTAGATTTATCTATGATTGTATCAAAGAACATCTGTATATTTTCAGGATTTTTCTGTAGATCAAACGGCTCTTCTGTTTCAATCCACAGTTTATCAGGATTCCACCCCGGATGTTTACTCATCATATTAGCAAGACCCGCCTTATTTTGTGCCCAAACTTCCAAGTTCTTTTGAACTCCGGCAAAACTAGCCTTATGCTTATATTCTGTTAGCAAAGTTATGATCTGTTTATTCAATTCCTTAACTATTGCGGGAGTTGGAGACCAATTTCCACTCATTGCCAATGTTGTAGAAACTATTTCTTCTATAACATATTTCTCTTTGAATGCTTCTACATTGCAACAGATCAATTTATCATCTGTTGGGTCAAGTAATATAAAGACAGGATCTTCTCCCAGTTCGTCGGGAAAAGTTACCTCTCCATAAATACTCATGATATCTCCGTTATGAGACATTGCGTTAATCATTTCTTCTTCAACCGGAGGAATATTTTCTGTTCCTTCTTCTACTGCCGGTGTAGGATCTTTCTTAAATTTCTCAATTGGAATTCCCATTTTTTCAGCTACACGAGAAGTAATACTACAATATACTTCCGTATTATCCACAATAACGACTGTGGATTTAATAGTATTTAATGCATCTGAAAGAGTTTCTTTTGTTCCATCAGCCCATTGTACATCCATAGATTTTGTATCTTCACTTACTGAAAGAACTTCTCCCATTTTTTCATGAGAAGTGAAATAATATTTTCCACCAATTTCTATTACTTTATTTAAATAAATTACTTTCTGACCCATTCTAATATCCTCTTTTCTTTTTTTTTAATAATTTTTTTAAGTTTCAAGTTACAATAATTCATAAATTCTATTTAAGTACTTTTATTTTATCTTTAAAAGTACAAAAATCTGTGTTTTCTAATCCTATAAAAGATAGGACTGTTTCATAATCATAAATGGTATAACGATACATATTCGCAGGAACTCTTGCCATCATATATAATCCATGATTAGATATTCCCCGCATTTCTCCATGAGTAATTGCGTTTTGTAACGCATATTCTAAATAACTTGCACCACCCGCATGATGATATCCTTTATCAGTTAATAATTTACATAAAGCAAAATATTCTAATACATTTTTTACAGAAATCATGATATCTAAATTTTGATCATTAAAATTTTTCCAAAATTTAAAACTAGTCATAATTCTATCCAGTCCTTTCTTTAAAAGTCTGAAAGTTTAAATTATTACATGGTTCTATTAACGATACGGGAATTAGATGTACACTAGAAAGTTCTTTTACTTCATAATATGCGCATTCCACTTTACGTATGATTGTATAATGTTTTTCATACCCATATACCCAAGATATATAATCTAAAGTCATAGAACGTTCCGGTAAATTTAGAAATGTTTTCATACCAAGGACAGTTATACTTTGTACTGTACCATACTGTCTTATTAATTTTTTTAAACTTTTTATTTTTATTTTCTGACCTGCTGTAAAAGTGTGCATTCTATATCCTCTCTTTAAAAGTTTGAAAAAACACATTATCATTATTATTAGATTTTATAAGAATAACAGGAACAATAACTATATTATAATTTAGAATTTTCTTGTCTATTTGAAAATGTTTGAAATTCTATTTTTCATTCGAGTTTCTGTAAAAAAGCAATAATCTAAACCTTCCATATCTCCGTTACCAATAATACCTATTTTATTATTATTTGTATAAAATCTAGCTCTAGTTTGTGGACTAAATAGAGACCACCTAGTATTACCAACATAACTCACTCCAGTACTCCAACAAAGCCCCTGTTTATCAAGTTCTTTACAAAGTAATTTTGCTTCATTCTCTGTTTTACAAATTATAGCCATTTTATGCTTATCTTTTTCTTTCACAAATTTTTCTATCGTAAATATTTTATGCATATTTTTACCTCATTATTTAGTACATTTTATTATTCAATGAAAGGAAGATTTCATCCGCATTTATATGATTTTTGCTTAAAAGTCATAAACATAGTGTTTTTTGTAATAAATATCTTAGAAAATTCATAAATCACATAATCACAATTTGTATAAAACTCCATAAATCCATAGCCACCATCATTAGAATAACATGTATCTTCTTTATAATCTTCCCAATAAGTGTTATTTTTTAAGTGTTCATTCCCTGATCTCCATGTTAATCCATGCTCTTTCATCATTTGACAAAATTGTTGTGCTTGTTGTTCTGTTTTACAATGAACGGTCATATGAAATCTTTGTTCACAAAATTTTTTCCAAAATTCCTCTTGACTTATCATTTTGTATTCCTCTGCTTTACAGTCATAAATTTAGAATTATCTGTAATAAATATATCAGAAAATTTATAAATAGTATAATGACGTACTCGATAGCCATCTAGGTTACAGTATGTTCCGCTGTTACTATAACACATAGATTTATTATAACAATTCCATCCTGTATTTTCTGTATTATAACAACAACCGTTAGCCCATTCTAATTCGTGTTTATCCATTAATTTACAAAATTTCTGTGCTTCTTATTCAGTAACACAATTAACAGCTATATGATTATGACGATCACAAAATTGTTTCCAAAAGATTTCTAAATTAATCATAATTTATAAACTCCTTTGAGCTAATGTTAAAAAAGAAATATTTTTTTTAAATATAATATCAGAAAATTCATAAATCATATAGTCATGTCTCTTTTCAAAATCCAGACAAGTACCGTAACATCCGTGATTAGTATAATTAACACTATATTTTTTATCAATACATAGATTATTCCACCTATTAATATCTAAATAACTGTTACCACTTTTCCATTTTAATCCATGTTCGTGCATTAATTTACAGAATGTTTCTGCTTCTATTTTTGTATGACAACAAACAACAATATCATTATTTTGATTTAAAAATTCTTCCCAAAATTGTTTTTCTAAGATAATTTTCATTTTATTTTCTTCTTTCCTTTAATGTTATAAATATAGGATTTATTTTAGTTATTAATTTCATATCAATAATTATTGTTTCAATTTCAGTTTTAATAATTACATTAGTTCTATCCTTCCATGAATCTTGAATTGTAATTATTCTCCCATATTTGTATAAATCAATAAAATTTTTAGTATAAAACGTATATAAATGTGATTCTGTCACGTTATTATAAATTGATACAGTAGTCGAATCTCTTAACGGAAACTCTTTAATTAATTCTTTCCAAGATTTTATTCATACTCGTTCTCCAATTTTAAATTGTTCAGACATTTTATACTCCAATCTTTTTATGACTGGTATAGGATTTGAACCCATGTTTCTTATCGGAGAGATAAGCGTCTTATCCACTTGACTAATCAGCCGAAAAAAGCGCCTACATTACTGTAGACGCTTTAATTTAATTAATTATCAATCTTTGAGAGCATCAATTGCCGCAAGAACGATAGCAACAATTGCGTCTTCTCTACTTGTCTCTCCAACAGAAGAAAAGTCGATAGAGATTGGTGTTCTGCGATCAACTTTAGTATATGCTCTCGCATCTCTTGCCTTAGTAGCCGCTTCAATATCCTCAGGTCTCTCACTCGGAGTCAAACCATATACTTTCTCTCCAGCCGGTACATCAACAACAACAGAATGTACTGCATGTGTTACCGGTTTCTCGTATCTACGAGCGCACTCGTCAGCTGTAATTACCTCACGAACTCTGAGATAAGAACCGTCAAAGAGATCATTTGTAACAATGTCTCCTGCTTTTACAGGCATTCTTGCCGGAATAGCAAGTTTGTAGTTTGTCCACTTGATACCATCAGCTTTCATAACGCAGATAAGAGCGATTTTCTTGTCTTTTGCCGGTACAAATGTGTTAGCATCCTCTGCGGTAAGACCGATAATCTCGTCGTCATCCACATAATCAGGATTAAGCAGAGATACAACATGATTGTACACGGAATTCTTGTATCTTCTTGCACACTCATCGGCAGTAATAACTTCTGCGACACGTACCGGAGTATCACTGTACTCACCAGTTACGGTTACAAGAGAACCTGCAAATACAGTATCAGCGATTGAAGAAGCAATTGCAAACTTAGATGTAACAAAATCACTTCCATCAGCTTTCAGAATTTTTACCAGTGCAACTTTTACGAATCCAACTTCTTTTGATTTAGACATAATTATTTCCTCCATTTTTAGGCGAGCTTTTTGCTCTTTGTTTTTGTAAGTTCATTTTACCACGTTTCGGTTACTTTGTCAATACTTTTTATAAAACTTTTCTAAAAATGCTAGGTGCTCTAATACCCTTCATAGCAAACCTCCTTTTCATCAAGAAATCCCGTCTACAATTACTATATAAAAAACTGCTTTCGCAGATTTTTAACCAAATAAATTATAATTATGTCTTAAAAATTCATAATCCAAACATAAACGTAACACTTCTGATGCCGAAACATTGTTAGGACATGCTTCACATAATTCAGATTTAGAGCATATTACTGAATTTAATACACAATTTTCTGCTTTCTTCTTTAATTCCTGTAATTCTTTTTCTTTCATATTATTCCCCATCCTTCCATTCTTCTGGAAAAATTGTAATATAAACTATTTTGTTTTCATCTATCATTTCTACCGTAATAAGTGGTTTTTCATTACGTTTATAAATAGCTTCTATAACTTTTGCTCTTTTATTATTTAATTTATTAATTAATACTTCTCCTACCCAGAACATTATGTTCGTATTTTCTCCTTAAAGGTTTTAAATTCTTCTTTTTTATTTGGTTTATTTATCCATTGTGCTTGAGATAATGTTCTTTCTGATATACAGAATTCACTAGAAATAGATATCCCCATTGAATTACATTGTTCTACTATATAATAAAGATCTCCATATAGTTCTAATTCTGAATGATCATAACCAGTTATTATAGCATAATTATTACCAAATCTAAATTTATCTCCAATTAAATATTTATAATGCTTACCATGTATCATTAATCCACGTTTATAAACCATATAAATAGCATTATCATTATTCAGATATGCAAAAAGATCAGTTTTTGCTTTATAATAATCTTTTATTTTAATATTCAAAGAACAAAAAATACTAATTATTATTATATTATATAAAAAAATCTCCAATATTATTGATAATAATGACATATTACTTCTCCTTTTCTATTCAAATGACTGATATAGGATTTGAACCCATGTTTCTTATCGGAGAGATAAGCGTCTTATCCACTTGACTAATCAGCCGAAAATTATATATTCAATTAAAGTTCTTTTCTTTTCTTCATGGTTAAAAAAATCAGAATTAATTTTATTAATATCAGAAAATTCATAAATCACATAATCACAATATGAAATCAAAGATTTATTCTTACTTTAATTCTATCTTTTCTCTTAAAGTTAAAAAATCTGGTTTAACTGTTCTTGTAAACACATCTTTAAATGTAAATATTGTATCATAACAAAAAGATGCATGTGCCATTGTAACGCAAAAAGTATTTCTATTTGTTATTATAATCATGTTATACTCATGTAATATTTGTTTTAAAGATCTATTAGAAGTAGATTGACAATTAGATTGACAATCCAAATGATGATTTCTATTATACTCCATAACTCGAAACATTTGATCTTCCGTGACACAACATATGCCCATATGATCTTTTGGGCAATCAGTATATATTTTTAATAATTTATTCATGCAGTTTCTCCCTAAACGTCTGAAATTCAGAAGAACGTTTTTCAAATACATCTTCATACTTTTTAACTATATCATAAGTACGTTCTGCACTTAATATTGTAGCACAATAGGTATTGAGATTTGTAATAATTATAATACCATAACGTGAAAGTATCTCTAACATTTTTTCTAAATCATAAGAATGAAAAAATGGACGTAAACGTATATTATGTTGATATACTTGTGTAACTTGAACTGCATTACAACAAATAATACCCATATGCTTATAATATTTTCCTTTATCATATTCTTTAAGCCATTTGTTCATACTATTCCCTCTTATAAAATATCATAACATTTATTTTCATGATCTGTAAAGCAAATTTTTCTTTTTTGATCTGGTAATGCAATAGATTTTACTTTGTGATTTACAACAATTTCTAATCCAGTAATATATAAATGTCTAATAAATATCTTGACATTTTCTGAAATAACAATAACTCTTGTTTCAGGAGTAATTGTTTTACCTTTAAGTTTATCAAAATATTTTTCAGTATATTTTAAAGATTTATCAACAATTTGTTCATAATTATAACGATTTATTTTACCCATTCTAATTTTTCTCCCTTACCGATTAAATAAACAAATCCGTCCAGAAATAGAGATATCCATAGCTTTATCTGGATTAGTAGAAAAGCCATATATTTCTACAATATCATAGTCTCTTCTATAAACCATCATTATATAAAACAAAAGCAGTGTTATATTCTTCAATAGAAGATGAATCCCATACATCTTTCTCTAATTTTAATCCATATAATTTTGCTGTATGAATTAAAAACGTTCTTTTTGCTATAAAAATCTTATGTAATTGTTGCAGATTTTCTTTATCACCATTAAATTCCCACTCCATCTTATTTTGTCTTAAAGCAATAAAATTTCTGTTATAATTTTCTTTATAACTATTTATAAAATCTTTCCATGAGAATTCCATTTTAATATCCCCACTTTTATTATGTATATTTATGCATTAATAATGCATAAAATGTATAATTATCTTTTTGAAATTGTTCTTTTTTCTTTTAAAGTCATAAAAGATAAATGATGTGGAACAGGAATAAACATAGAATTATCAAAATTCCATGCTACATATGGTTTTTTACCCATCGAAATATCAATATATTGATATCCTCTTTCCTGATGTATACGTAGAATTATAGATTCTTTACCGCCTAATGTATCTCCCATTTCTTTAGTAAATCCAGAAGGGCACTTAACCCCATACATTTGTTCGTTAGATTTAAACTTAACTCTATCTCCAACTTTAAAAGTATAAATCATTTTGAATACCTCATTTTATTTTTAAAAGTCATAAAGGGAATAAAAGGAATAACAGGTTTTAACATTTGAGCACTAATAGAATAGCCTGTATTTGGAGTTAATTCTATAAATTGACATGATTCCCCATTAAAAGTATAATTATCTATTTCTTGACTTGTTATAATAAAAATTCTTCCATATGATGATCGTTCCATCTCACGCATAAATGTACATGGTACACAAATATTTCCATCTTCATTAATTCCTTATTCTTTTTCCATCTCATTCCATGTTTTAAAAATAACTTTATCTCCAACCTTAAATTTATATGTCATTTTCTTCTACCTGCATTACTTCTGAAAATTCATAAATATTATAATTACTATAAGCATCTTCAAGAGATAAATAAGAACCTTGATTAGTATAACAAGTTTTTTCTTTGTGATCATACCACAAATTTTTACCCAAATAATTACGTCCGGTCTGCCATACTAAATTATGTTCAGACATTAATCTGCAAAACTTTCTTGCATTTTCTGGAGTAGGACAATGAACCGCTACCATTTCATTATCATTACAAAAATATTCCCATGAAAATTCCATTTCAATACTCCTTTCTTTTCTTACTAATGGGACTAGTTGGATTCGAACCAACGAACTGCAAGAAACAGAGTCTTGTGCCTTAACCTCTTGGCTATAGTCCCTAATTTTATCACTTATTAAATAATATACTTTAGTATAAGTACAAAAAATAGCATCATTAATATTACTAAAAATACTCCTACCAACGGAGTTAATATTAAAAATAAAGTATATTTATCAATTATATTATTATCATTGGATTTTTTCATAATACCTCCTTAAATATATTCTTTATGAACTGGGCTAACCAGATTCGAACTGGTGAAATGCAGGAGTCAAAGTCCTGTGCCTTACCGCTTGGCGATAGCCCAATGAGAAATTTGATAATGTGTTTTTACACCAAAGGGAAATCAATCCTTACCATTTACGGGGTGACTTTTTACTATCCATTAAAAGTAGTTCAATTAGACATGTATATTATCTCACACTTTTAATTTCGTCCCACTCCTTAGATGATGGCTACCTCTAAGCCAACATTTTATCAAATTTCAATGTATCCTTTGGGATTCGAACCCAAATAGCCTGTTTGTCTATATAAAACCGACTACTCTCCCGATTGAGTTAAGGACACACATTTCTTTATTTTATTTCTTTGTTTTTTACAGTAATATCCCAGTTACCGATAGAACCGTCGAATACAAAAGATGCCATACGAAAATCATCATTAATCGTTTGACCTATCTGAACACTGTCATAGTATTCTTTACTAACAGCAACCTGTAGATCTAATGCCTGTATAGAATCTTTGATATTATCCTTTACCTGCCAGAATACATGAGACTGTTTGATACCAAATGTCACCAAATATTGAGCCTGACCGCTTTCAGCCTTTAACTGATTTACTTTATCCTGTAAATCATTTTCCGATACAGTTAATGCATCAATAGTAGTGTGATATTGATCTACCTGATTACTATATGTTTTTACCTGCTGTTTCACTTCAATTAGTTTATTCTGCTGTACCGACAATTGATGTTTTGGAGTATTATGTATAGACTTATAGTCTACTATTACTAAGAAAACAAACACAAACACCAAAATTATAGTACTTCCTATTTTTCTCTTATTGTTCATCTATTTATCCTTCCTTATTTCCAAGCCAATACATTACTTACTATAGAATCATTTCGAACATCTTTCCAACCGGATACTTCTTCATCGTAGATGGCTCTACATAAAATTGGGATTTTATTCTCAATAAAGAAAAGAACTGTTGTTACTTCCTTATTATTAGGAAAAGTATCTCCCAAATGCCACCCTCCTAATTCGAGTTCGGTAGCAATTTTATTTTTGTTCTCTTCTGACATATTTTTGGCTAACTCATTTAAGAAATCCATAAATTTTCTCCTTCTCTTTTTTAAAAAACGTTTGGTAAAATTCTTTATTATAAGTTCCAGTTTTTCTATTTGTTTCATAATATTTCCTCTCTGGCTATAAACACCAATTACATATTTCAGGAAAAGTAAAATCTGAAACCATAAATATATTTTCTTTTCCTAAATCATTAATAATAATTGTAAATTGACCAAAATTTATTGTATCATTTGAAAAATATAAAGATGTATTTTTATGCAGATTTTTAATAACTGCTATAAAATTTTTTCCATCATCAATTATAAAACAAATTAAGTTATTATTCATTTCTTCTTTCCTTAAAAGTTTTAAATAAAGGATTAATAGTATAATGTTCAAGTATCTGCCAAGGTCTTATTTTTATTACTCCTGTTTTTAATACTTTAATTTTTATGTATCCTTTCCATAATCTGCTTATATTTTTTTCTATAACACATACTTGTCCACATAATTGTCTATCTTCTTTAAAGAAATAATCATTTGAATTGTATAATAAAATATCACCATCTTCATTAATTGTATTTTCTTTAGTTAATTTTTCCCATGATTTTATTTTTACCATACAGCCTATTTTAAACATATTATTTTCCTCTCTATATGTGGCTATTCAGATTTGAACTGATAAGTACCAATTTCTTTTACTTAGCCACGAATCAGCCGTTTATCGCTACAATAAACGACTTAATCAGATAAATAAAAAGGGAATGCTATTGTTAGTTATTTGCTCTCTCCCATAAAAACCATTCTTTCTTTCATTGTATCAAACGGTGAAAAGGTTCTTGCTAAATCTTTTACATAAAAATGTACATTAAAAATATTACCAACGCATCCAATATAAGGTACACCATCTGGAGCTATTATTAAGGATTCATGTTGTATATTAATACAATAATTATATTGTCTTATATAGAAATCTAATACTTTTGCTTTATTTGTTCGATCTTGTATATTATCATAAAATTTAATATGATTTTTAAAACACCATGATATAAAAATAATTACATCATGCTTACTATTACAAATAAAACAAAAAGAATGAGCTAAACGATAAGATGTATTCTTATAATATTCTTCATAGTATTCTAAGATATTTTTATCTGTTTTTGAAATTAACAGTTCATATTCCTCTTTCTAGTTTTAAAGGTACAAAATTCTTTTGGAATATCTGGTAATAATTCCCATATGGAACTAGAATAAGATTCCCAATCTTCAAATGAGTTAGTCGGCATTAGATTTTCTCCATCGGTCATAAAAATTCCATTAACAACAATGTATATTTTTCCTATTGTATAATCAGTTTTATTATTTCTGTTGTCTATACATTTCATTCTAAAAGATTTCATATATTCTCCTTGTAAAACTATACTGGACACGATGGGAATCGAACCCATGTCCAAAGATTATACTATTTATAATTCTTTACGCTGTTTAGGGGCGAGAAAACGAATTCTGCCTAATCCACCATCCCATTTTCATAAATAGGAAAACTGTTACTTGTCTCTAATCCTCAACAACCTACCAGTAATATCTCGGAAGTTTTTTGGAGTAGCAATTAAGCTACAGCTTGTAATTTGTTTGCGTTTATATTTATTTTTTGATCTATAACGAGATCAACCGAGCGAAATCATAATGTTCTAATCCCTGTCGAAACCTTTGCGTGCCCTTAATATTTAATCTATATGAATTATATCATAGATTTCTTCTGTTCTTGGATCTGTACTATAAGAAAATACTGTATCTTTATTATTATCTATTCGATAATAATAAATTGGATATGTCTGTTCTTTATACATAAAATCTTCATAAATGGGAAATGGGATTTTATAATATTCACATAAACCTACTAAAGCGTAAATATCACCCATACCATTACAAATAAATGCAATATTTCCCCCACCACAGACTATTTCATCTCTGTACTTATCAGCATCTATATGTTTTATTTGTAATGCTATATATGTTGACTGGTCTAATCTCTGCTGTCTAATTTCATTTTGAATTTTTACTTTATACCATTCTATAATATCAGTTTTCATATCATTTTATACTCCTCTTTGTTTTATCGTTTGAAAATCAATATTAATAGGAAAAATATCATGAAATTCATAAATAGGAATATATTTTTGCTCCACATAAATTCCACCAAAAACATGACCATCATTAGTATAATATGAATTATCTCCATAATAATAAAATTCTGTTGTAGACAAATATGAAGAACCATCACACCACTTTCTACCATGCTCATGCAACATTTTACAAAATAGTTTTGCTTCTCTTTTTGTTTTACAATGAACAGCCTGTTTAAAACCAATGGTACATATAGATAATTCTTTGTAATTCAAGAAATGTTCCCAAAAAGAAATATTATCTGTCATTATAATTATTCCTTTCAAATATAAATCTATTTATGTTTATGACTCTGGGAAGATTTGAACTTCCGTTTTTGCACTGAGAATGCAACGTCTTATCCACTTGACTACAGAGCCTAAAAATCCTCATGTTTTAAACATGAGGATTAGTATTATAAAATAAATATTATCACTATATAATAGCTTTGCGGTACTTACGGGGTATTTGCGCCTAACCCCAAACCTTTTTTAAATAGAAAGATTTTATCAAACTTTTAACTGTGAACGTTTTTGTTTAAACTTTAAAAGCCTGAAACGGCTATAAAAGATCTTTTAGCTTTTAAACTTTGATTTAAGAGTTTTAAATTTTAAACTTTACAGTCCTTTGTTCTACTGATTACTTATCACCACATATGTGGAATTATGATAAATAATCAGTAAACATTTGTATTATATTTTGATCTATTATACACTTACCATAGTGTGAGATTAAAAAGTCTCTTCAATGCTTAATTTTATTTAAGTTTTAATTCTATGAACCACTAAGCGAAAACATAGAATAGGCGTAATTTGTAAAATTTCATTATACAGTGAAATTATTATTTAATAATTAATTTCAATCGTTGTTATAGCATTACTTTCTGATTACCATAAAATTTAGTAAAAGTCAATAATATAGGGGAATAAATTTAAAATATTATTCCCCCTCATTTTTACTACTTTGTTGATTCGTGATCCAAAGTACGTGGATCTACCGGATGTTCTTCTTCCTCTTCTTCTTCAAAATACGGTTTAGTCATAATAACTCCTTTCTTGCTACTATAGTAGCTTAAATCGCGCACTATTGCGCAAATGATTAGTATAGGGATTGAACCTATAAATTCTGAGCCTTCAGACTAATCAATAACTGGAACAAATGCTTTTTTAGTGCAACAAACTAATTTATTTGTGACAACATCTAATAAAATATAGACAGGATTTTTCTCCCCAAGTTCTTTTGAGAAAATTACTTCTCCCACATATAACATGATATCTCCATTAATCCATCATTTTACAAAACTGAATTGCTTCTGATTCTGTTTTACAGTAAATACATACATTTGGATTATTTCTAAATCTTATCCCAAAAAAGATAATTTTAAACTTTTTCCAAAGAAATTTAATTTTAATCATTTTTCCTCCAATCTTTTTTATGACTGATATAGGATTTGAACCCATGTTTTCACCCTGAGAAGGTGATGTTTTATCCACTTGACTAATCAGCCGAAAATTATATATTCAATTTATATCCTTTCTTTAAAAGTTTGAAAATTAACAGAAGCTTTAAAAATTTGTGAATAATAATAGAATTCTGAATTATGGTCAATGGCATAAATAGCACTAGACATTGTTCCATCTTCAAAATAACATATATTTTCTGGATGATATAAATAACTTGTACGATTTAAGTAACTATCACCGTTAGCCTATTCTAATTCGTGTTTATCCATTAATTTACAAAATTTCTGTGCTTCTTATTCAGTAACACAACAGACACACATATGAGAATTATCACAAAATTTATTCCAAGAAAATTTTAATGTATCCATTTATTATCCTTTCTAAGATTAAATGACTCTGGGAGGACTCGAACCCCCAATTTTTACCGGAGAGGTAAACGTCTTAATCCGTTTGACCACAGAGCCTAAAAACGCTTTTATTTCGAATTTAATCAAATTAAAAGCGTTTTTCATTTATTTTTATCATTTTAATTTGTAAAATTATTATTTAGCATACGATGCCAAGCACAATGTATAAATATTCATTTACTATCCATATCCATAGTTATTCAGCCGAATTTGTAATCCGATTTTCATTTCTTTTTTCTCCTCTTTCAAGGTAAAATAATATTTATTAAAAATGTAAGAAAAGTAATGTTTCACGTTTTCGTATAGTCAACCCACGGGGACTATACTAACTTTAGCTACTAACTAGTATTTCCCTCACTTATCTTGCGGTTATACAAATGACTACACATTTAACTATAACCCCTCAAATCTGTTGGTAATTTACTCGTATTTTCCAAAGCGCCCATTTTAGCTCTCGGCGATTTTTTTACAAATCCCAACCCTTTCTTACATTTAAAATCATTTAATAATCAGCCGATTAGGCAGTATTATTATTAGCACTTGCCTGTTTTGTTCTAATTACGTTAGTGTACAATACCCCAGCGTAACCGGTACCAAATAATAAAGCAAGGCTTATTACAACTACAACAATAATTCCACCAATCCATATAATAACTGATTTAATTCTTTTTCCTCCTCGATTGTATATGCTTTTATATCATCTTCAATATCAAAATAATCGAAGTAATACATAAATCCAGAGTAAAAACATCCTGCATTTTTTTTTGCTTTTTAATACTTCTTCCGGTAAATCAAGTGTGAAATAATTATCAGAAGCATATGGTTTTCGTTTGTTTTTGCAAATAATATTAATTGTAAATCCACAATCAAGTAACTTAGATTTAATAACCTCTAACTTATCTTTTGTATTTTTTTTTACAAAAATCAGCAATTAATAGTCCTATTTCGCTATTTTTAAAAGTTATCAAAAATTCTTTTGTTTCTTCGATTGCTTTAGTATATCTTTGTATATATAAATTATGTTTATATGTATCTATTTTCTTTTGTAACACATCATAAAAACACGGTTCCATTACACTGGATTCGTGTTTTGGATAATTATCTTGAACCCATATCTCAAATTCACTTTTCTGTACCATTACTTTAATTTCTTTCAGAAGCTTGGGAGAATTACAGGCACAAAATTCTGCTATCTTTTTACCTATATTACTATCTTTGAAAGATTCAAGATAAGCAATTATTTTCAATCTTCCGTTGTATGTAGCTTTTGTCATTTGAATATCCTCCCTCTCTCGTTTATCTACGAGCTGTAGATACCTGACCTGTTCTGTGATCAACCTTGAAATTAAACATTCTTCCGATTGAATTTACCAGTGGATCTTTTGGAGTAGGACGATGTTCAATCTCCTGTATTGTTACTGATCCAACGATTTCCGGGAATGCTACTGTTACCTGAACCGCTTCTGAACTGTCTACGAACTCTTTGATTTTTTTCATTTTAATTACCTTTAATCTTTCTTTTAACTTTGAATTTTATATAGTGAGCGGATTACCGCTTGCTAACTGTTTTAAGTATCTCTGAATAAGATAAGTCTTTTGGATCATCATTTCTGTATGATACATCCTTTAAGTAAAGGACAATATTACCAGAAACATCTGAATATTCTGCAATATCCTCTATGGGAATATAATCAGCAGGATAAGGAATAGAGACAGAATTATCAGGATAAGATGTAATAAAATCATCATCTTTAAAAGATGATGTATTATATCCGTCAAATACTACCGTTCCTGTCGTTCCTGATGAATACTCCGGCATATCAAAGGCTGTCATATTCCATTTTTCACTAGAGTCAGAGATAAAAATATCTCCGTAATCATAAAACGTTCCATGAATATATAATACAGAACTGGAACGTTCAGAAGTATGAGCAGATACCATATTTGGTATTGCTATACATAAACCAAGTACCAAAATTGTTGAAACAATTTTAGCTTTCATATTTACCCTTTCTTGCAATCAACAGATTGCGAAATCTTTAATTTCCTGTCCATTGGCATCAAATAATTTAGGACACGGATATCCTAAACGCAGATATGAATGCCTTATCTGCTTTGCTTCTTTAATTGAAGCTACTTCGCGTTTTTCTCTGCGAATACCATTCTTATTGAAAATTGAAAGCGTCATGACAAAATCTCCTTTGAAACATAGTTATTAGTTACTGTATCATAATACCACAAAGTTAATGGTATATTACAATCTTTACATGCTATAATAACAGCAGATAAATTGAAAGAATAAAACTCTTTTTCTGTAATAAATAAATTAATGACAGAATTAGTAAAACTTTTAATTCTATCTTCTACTATTTGTATAGCCGGAATAATCTGTTGAGTGATTTCATCACCAAAAATTGTTCCATCTTTTGTCAACTCCCCAAATACAAATTGATCTTGAGTAGTTAAACACATATCTTTATTCATGTTCTTACTCCTTTTGTTCCTGATTTGATAAACATAATTTAATCATTTCTGTTACTAACGAAGCTCCGTATACTTCTGGATTTTCATAAAAGACATTCCATCCAGTGCGGATAGCAAAGAGTTGACTTAAAGTAATTTTCATACCCAAAATTTCTTCAAGACGATTTTTATGCTGAACAATTTCTGCTGATACTTTATTCATATTTTATCCTTTCTGACTTATCATAGTTCTTTGTTGTACAGTTTGAAATTTAAAATCTTCTGGTATAAGTTCAGAAAATTCATATATCCTTTTAGGAAGATGATTCTCTAAACAGGTTACACTTCCTTGATTATTAAATACTACTCTATCTTTATATCTTTGCCAATTGTCTTCAATACCTTCTAAATAACTATCACCAGTCCACCATGTTAATCCGTGACGATTTAATAATTCACAAAACTGTTTTGTTTCTGACAAAGTATTACAATGAACACCCATTTTATAACGATGATTACAAAACTTCTTCCAAGAAAATATCATTTTTTTCATTTAATTTACCTCTCATCTACAACTGCGGTTTCCGTTGACTTCTTTCTCGTCTTTTCGGTTTCAGGTTTTACTGATACCGGAGTCTGTGCACCGAACATGGTCTGAAAAGGATTTACACCCTGACCGCTCATCATCTGGCTCATCATCATCATTTTTATCATATCTCCATCACCTCCGGAAGATTTACCCATCATCATAGCCATCATCATCGGATTAATCGCCATACCAGTGTTTTCACCCTGACCCATCATTTGTGAAAGAGCAATCATTTTAAACATACTGTCAGTGCTTTCACCTGATTCATAATAGTCTCCGTCCATCATCATAGCCATCATCATCGGGTTCATTCCACCTGCCGCACCATTTGTCATATTAAATAAAGAAGTAACTTTCTGGAAGAATTTCGTCCCCAAGATTACATTGGTTTCTTTTACGGAACTTGCTCCCCTGCCAGTTGACAGATTTACAGTTTTTACAATGCCGTTAGTATCACCGGTAACACAATAGAACGTCTGATTTTCTTTGTAAATATCGCCGATTACCAAGACCTGTGTAGGCATGAAGAAACACAGCTTTGAGATATCTTCGCCGTTCAGTACCAAATTCATCTGATTTTCAATTGTTTTTGTATCGGTGTTGTACACCACATAATCTCCATTCCCACGTTTTACGGCAATCCTGCCGTCCATTGTCAAAGCAACTTCATCTCCTGATACCTGCTTCGGCATAAAGCTTTCCATCATTTTTTCCATAAGATTGTTTTTCATATTTCTACCTTCCTTTTCTTTTCCCGCGCTCTGTGCGCTGATATCTGATTTTATTTGTTTGGTATCTATTACAGCTGTAGTGCTTTCTGATTTTTGACTGACAATGTCAGAAAACTCATAAATGGTATAATTATTTTCATTGAAATAATCTATTATACCATATCTGCCATCATTGGAATAATAAGTCCCCTTTTTATAATTTTCCCAACGGGTTATATCTTTTGAGTAATCAGTTCTATCACCCCATTTCTGTCCAAGAGTGTTCGCTATTTCACAGAATTCTATTGCTTCTTTTTTTGTTTTACAATGTACACCTTGGACAATTTTACTGTGGAAGAAAAAATTCCAGAAATTACTTGGAGAATTTTTTATTAATACTGGAGGAGAAGAAAGAAAAATATCTGAAAATTCTTTACCCCTATCAGTAGGAAAATCTAAATAAGCTTTAAATAAAATATCTCCATCATTTGTATAATACATGAATTTAAAATCATTGTCCCACTGGGTAAAACCAGTGAAATCTATTTCATAATCTGATATTATATCTTGCTGATGTTGACCAAGTAAAAATGAAAAAATAGCGGCTTGTATCGGATCATTACAAGAAACATATATTATTTTACCACTCTCTTTAAACCATTTCCAGAAATCATCATAATTACATTTTAAAATATCATTAATGTAATCACCTTTAACCATCAAAGAGCAACTATTTTTTTCTACTACAGTTGTACAATGAGGTTTGTCATGCACTTTATAGACTGATTTAGCATCCCATTCGTCAACGAAGTAAGATCCTTTTAACATACCTTTATTAATTTTTATAACATTTAATTTTGGTAACATTTAATAACCTCCATACTTCTAAGAATTTTTTGTTTTGGAAAAACATATTTTTTTCCCTTTTTTCCTGTCTTCCTTGAATTATACTACTTAAAGCAGATGTCACAATTAATAAAAAAATTATGAGTATAAATCCAATATATTTATTAATCATTTAATTTCCTTTCATATCATATCGCCACAGGACGACCATTAAAATATCATTTAAAATTCCAATTTTTATCTGATTTAAAAACACATCCATTAGCTACAATAAAAAATTTTTTACCAATGGTAATGAACGCCTGATCTTCTTTTCTTTCAATTGTATAATTTTTATGCCGTTTCTTTGCGGTACATAATTTGTAAAATGTACCTTTATAAAGATAAGATACAATAAAATATGTATCTTTTGATGGTGTTTCCGGAGAAAAATTTCCAAAATTAAATACTATTTCTCCAATTGGATGTTTTAAGTAATAAATTTCATTTCTTAAACTTGTTATTTCCTTATCCTACCTTGTAATGTTTACCATGATATTTACGATATTCTGTTTTTGTTCTATATATTTTTGTATAAAATTTTTCACAGTTCTTCCTTTCTTAATTATACGATAAGAGGGTGATAACAAGAACACAGAAAATTTTGTTCATTTTCAATTTTTTTCTTCTTGTTTTCAGCATCTTTTCTCTTGCGAAAATCTAAATAAACAGAACAGGTTGAATGACAACTTAAGTGACGATCAGAACAATTTTTACAATTCTGCATGATAAAATAACCTTTCTTTTATTTATTCGTGTAAACCTTTATCAAAAATATAATCTGCACCATTACCATATATTGTAGTTCCTGCTGGAAAATCAGAAATTGTGGTAGTACCCCAAGGTATATAATATTCGGGTTTTATTATTTTGAAATCTGGCTGATTAAAAATAACATGCCGATCAACCCATCCTTGCACAGCTTCTCTGAATTTATTTTCATAGAAAGCCGGTTGTTGCAAGTACCAATCTGGTACTATATCTTGTGTATAGCATACTTGGAATTTCCATGATGAAACAGGTTTACCCCAATTCAAAGTTATACTATGTGATAAAAATCCCATATCTAATTCTGCTTGTACGTAAGTTGTTTCTATCACTTCTTTCGAATTTTCTACAAATATTTTATTGATAACAGTGTGAGGGAAACTTTTTATTGTTTCTTTATCTTCCCAGTCATATCTTCCCAAAAAATCATATTTACCATTACCATAAATAAATCCAATGCTAGTAAAATCCGACATAAAATAACCTGTTTTTGTTTCTTCATCAAGAATTATTTCGCCTGATTCCTTTATAAGTCCTACTATTGCCATGAATATTTTCCTTCCTGCTTTAATACATTTGCTTTCATATTCTTTTCAGTTTGCTTCTTAACATCAATAAATATAGCGGCATCGTATAAAGATAACTGAAAATATTTTTTTGCGTAGTTTGATAAAATAACCGCATATTGATGAGCATTAATTTTAGGCTTTTGTTTACCAATAAATGTAGGATATTTACTAACAGCATGAACAATAGTAAAATTATAAGCATTAATTATTACTTGTGGAGAATGTATATATACATGACTTTTTCCGGTGGCTGTCACTACTGCTTTATGATCTACATAAACCGTACTATCTTCGCAAGAACATTGAGATTTACCATACATATAAATACTGCTATTCCGGCAAACATTATTTAATTGTGCTTTATCATTCAGGATAAAAGTACAATTGTGACAATTTGCATGAAAAATTGAAGTATTATACATATATATACTGCAATTTGAAAAATGATTAGAAGAAGTCAACTCTGAATCTCCATAAATAAGATATATACTATTTGAACATAAGTTTACATCCATTTTTTTATTTATGAATACGTGAGTTGATATCCACTCTTTAACTTTGTCACGGAATTCTGTTTCATATTTCTCTGGATCTTCTGTAAACCAATCTGGTAAGATATCCTGATCTACATTAAATTCCCATCGATTTATATGAGAGAAAAGAGAAGAATCATATCTCTCGTCACTAACATCCTCACATGGCATAAGTTCAGCTCGTACAAATAATGTACGAGCTGTTTCTGTAGTATCTTCAATATCTAATTGCTCAAGTAAATCTGAATGTGAATTATTTCTATCACATAATACAATTTTTGATTTAAAGATAATACCCGATATAAATTCACACATAATAATTCCTCCCATAATCTTAAGGATTATTTACCTTTTATTCCTAATTTTAACTGATATTTCATGTCTGATGTGTATAGTGCCAGATCAAATTTTGTTAAGATGGATCTATTACTTCTTCTTCATGCAACTGTATTCCATCAGGACAATACTTAATACTCGGATAAAGTTCTGAAAGAGTTTTATTAATTTCTTTTACTGTATGCTTAGTAGAAATTAATTTTTCTACAAGCGTAATTATAGAACTGAATTTATCTTGTAATTCGCTTTCTGCTTTTTTGCTATCATATTCCGATGTTAAAAGAGAAAGATTGAATGAGATATGACACATTTCATCTGAAAAGTTGCAATAACAATATTGACTTTTATAATTTTGATGCATCTTCATATAATTCTGTTTGATTAATATCAGAAAATATTCTAGCTTCTTCTGCATTGGATGTTGCATTTACAATATACTTGTGATCATAACGATCATATTCAAAGTTTATATAAACTTTTATATTTTCTCCTTTTGGTTAAAATAATCCTCTGTGAACCGTTGTTACACCAACATTTTGAGATACTTTTATTATATCTTGTTGTGTGGTGGGTGCAATTCCTGAATTAGTATATTTGCATCCTATGATAGTTGTTATGATTTTCTCTCTTTCTATCATATTATATGGATGGTATGAATTCCCACTATATTCTGTTTTGTCATACTCAAATACTTTTTCAGTATGAGATTCAGCAATTACTGCCGGACATTCTTTTCCAATGCAGTTTTTAAACTCTCCATTTTCAAAACGTCTATAGGGACATTTCATTATTTTACCTCATTTCATTGCACACAAAAAAACACAGTGTTTAGGCTGTGTTTCTTGTATATTATTTACTGTTTAATTGGCTTATTTCTCGCGTTTTAAGTTGTTAGGTACTTTCTTATGTGCCATTAAAAACAAATCAATCTGTGACGGTTTATCGCTTTCTATCCCTATAAAAGGGTTCACCATATAGCCGAATTGACCACGTGTGTTATATTTCTGTGGTTCTTTACGCTTACAACACATGGCGATCTGATGAATTTGTTGATCAGCCTGTAACATTTTTTTAGCAAGTGTTGTGCGTGGATCACGAAAACCACTACGCATAGACAGGCACAAAGTCTGATAATGGTCAATAATGTGCCATGTAGTAGGAGTGGACTCAATATTACACTGCCATCCTTCTGACGGATATAAACGGTAAACAGGAAGTTCACCCTGTTTATTTATATAAGACGGACGTGTGAAAACGTACAGACCATAGTTATCACGTCCAAAAATACTCCCATAAGGAATTTTAAAATCCTCAATGATAAAGCCGAAAGCTTTACAAACGTTATATTTACGCATACTCATATTAATCTCACTTTCACGCTGTCTATTTTTAACAACCGTTCCATAAATAAAGTATCTACTATGAATGGAAATGACGTGTGTAAACGTCTGAACTGTATCGCATTATCAACAATACGATATTCATACTCGTTGCTACGTCTAAGAAGTAAAAATGAATCAGGAAATACAAAATGCATGTATTCATAGACATGACCATGTTTCGTGTTAAGTACTAATTTACTAGTAAAATCTATACCTCTTGTTCCGATATGAATTGAACCGGAATCAATTGATAGCCAATATAATTTTTTCTGAAAAAATTTAGGTGCGTGTCTCAAATACATGCGTAAATATGAATGATGATTCATAATTTCAGCTTCAATCATTTCATACAATTCACGGATTTCTGTAGCTGTGCCCGTGTAAACAGTAGATGTTACCAGACCATTTTCGGTCTTTTCTTCAATTTTCATTACATATATCCCCCTTCGTGTAATAGGGGATAAAATTCATCCTTTTCTGAAATGTCTGTAGGATCGAGTATCTTTTCTGGAAATATCGAGCCTGTTATCCATTCTGGATATGCGTGTCTGCTCTCACATAAAGCAAGAGTCAAACATTCTCTACCCTTTGAATTTTGAATCATAATCCTCCTATTCTGGTGCTCAAAGAGAACACGTTGAAATGGCATAAACGTATTGTTAAAACAAAAAGTTGTAGGTTTTTACTTAAGAGATGCGGTATGAAAAACCTCAATGAAAAAGTTCACGCAAAAGGACAGATAACTTTTGATGGTTATCCGCCCTAAGACATAAAATATAAGATATTAAGCTACTGCCGTCGTTTCTTCTGGTTTTGTTTCTTCCGGAGACGGAGTCGGCACAGAGTCTTGAACAACTGTAGACTGTGCATCGGTCAGAGGAATTTCTTTTTCTTCAATTTTAAGAGACTTTCCGTACTTATAATCTGACGGAATGGTGATTGGCTCGGGATCGTTCATCGACTTTTGGTCGATAAAGGCAGATGAAGTCGCAATGGTCAATGTGAGATACCTTGATACCTGTCTCATAAACCCTTTTTCCGGCAATGATGAGAGTTTACCATTAGGTGTGAAACCCTTAACAGCAAGGGCAAAGAACACCTCATCGACTGACTTCATGGCAGTAGCGCCAATAGAAAAGGTTGTAATTGGTGCTACAAAACGTGGGTTGAAATACTCGGACTGCGCCGTCAGTCTGCCAATATGAGAAGTCAACTTCTTAATGAGTGACTTTACGGGTTTGGCATAACAAGACGCTTGCCAGAGTTCGTGGAAACCTACATTCAAACGATCGTTGTACAGATTGATCAATTCGATGTCAACCGATGATAGAGTATCAAAAAATGCCTTATTGGCTTCCGTGACAATCTTAATATACAGATCGGACGTCTCCAGATCGTGTAACTGCTGACGTAACTCGACTTCTTGTATTTTGTTACCGTTAGCGATTGACTTTTCAATACCGGCTGACAGTGAGATATGCTTTGATGTCAGCAGCGAATAATCAACCAGTTGTTCGAACTGGTGAGCTTTAAAAGCAGATTGAAAAAGAGACACATTAAAACGTCCGGATGTTTTGTCTTTTGGAACAGGTGTAACAGGTGTAACAAGTTTGTCCTGTGCATCAGCAGAAATTGGCTTATCTGACTGCGGTACAGAAACAGGTACAACAAGTTTTGAAATGGGTGCAAGTGTGGACTGTTTAGATTTTGACATATAAAACCTGTCTTTCCGTCTGGTCAATGCCAGACTAAAAATCGGATATGCTCGAACGCTTGTGCTATTACAAGTTGGCCGAACAATCCAGAGTGATAAGGTGACCTGTGATAGTCACCCCATCTATGATTAAAACCGTCGTCTGCTGTGCTTTATGCGACAGCATGGACTGGTTACACTTCACTTACAAGGAGTGCGGATGTATGAGCGAGTAGGTTAGCTTATCGTAGGTGGTCTGGTCAACGTACGCTTGTCGGACAAGTCGCTATTGCCAGTAGGCAAATATAATAAGTTATGCTGTTTGTCAGGGTGTTGCCGACGCTCTGATGGGTATAGAGTGGGTACGCTGTACCTTGTCACCTGTCTGGTCTGATGATCGCCGTGGTATGACCACGGCATGAGTGACTATCGGTCTTATATGGGTGGATAGCGACATATGATGTACGTGGTATGACCACAAGACAGTGTGTCGCGTTTTGCAATGTAAAAACTTTTTTGCTACAAAACCTTTAGTACTCATTCATAGTAACATATACAAAACCTTTGTAAAGGAAAAAATGAAATTCTATAAAACTACCACAACGTAAATACGCCATTCTTGAGCTTATGACGAAAAACAATTATTATTGTTTGTAGTCACATATAGGGGGTAGAAAAAACTGGAATGTCATTTTTTTATTGGCAAAGCCTATAACCAGTCATACGTGCACATCGACTCTATTTTTCCACCCTCTCACATTTTCTATTAACTTATATCCACGTTCACATCCCCTATTTTCTTTTATTTATCTTCAACCCATACTTCTCCACTAACCCACCTATCGTTCCATTTTGATCCATTTAACCCTTATTCTTCCCTTTACTCACCTAAAAAAGACCTACCCTAGTTCGTCACCGAACCAAGATAAGTCTATCATTCTATTTATATTCCATTTATATTCCATTTGTAAATCCATTTATCATTCTTTTAACATTCTATCCAATTGTCTCTCTAACTTTTCCATCATCATTTGATTTATTTTTCCATCATCTATTCCATACATAATTTTTAATTGTTCTATCATTATTTCCACGTCACTAATTTCTTCTATTAAATTATCTATTGCTTCTTTATTTTCTTTAATTTTTCGTTTTACTTTATTTATTGCCTGTATTAGTTCAGCGCATTCTTCCGTAGCCATACATGATTTTTTATCTTCGCCATATCTTTCAATGCATTCTCTAATAACTTTTTCCATATTTTCTATGATCATAATCTTTTCCTTATTAATATCAATCTTCCATTATTAATTTTGTAATTTCGTCTTTAATATCTTTATCTAAATATTTCCATTTTTTAGATATTTCTTTTAAAATTTTATATGTTGATTTTTTAAATATATTAAAATATTTTATTTTTATTCCAATGCTATTTAATAATTGTTCTAAATCCATATCTACAGCAAATATTTTATTATTCATTTGATTTATTCCGTTTCCTCTTCATTAAATTGTTCTTTCATTATTTCCCAATGATCTATTTCAAGAGCTATCCACAACATAACATACTCTTCAAATTTCTCTTTAGCTTCTCTTAATGAATTTACTGTAATAAATTCTTCACAATTAAATTCTTTTGATTCATAATAATAATATGATCTATTTTCTTTATCTTGCCAAAAATTCAATAATAATCTTTTACTATTATTATCTATTAAATATAATTTACCTACTAATGTTCCATCTTCCTTTTGACCAATTTCCCAATATCTATTTTTATGATTCATTTTCTCTCCTTTAATTTATATTATCTACTTTAAAATCCATCCATCCTATTTCTTCTGATATATTTCTAATCTGACTTTGAAGACTAAATAATTTATCATCTATTTCTTGACCCAATTCTTCCCATGAACATTTTTCTGTTTGATATATTTTTAGTCTTGCATTTTCTAACTGATTTGCAATATCATATACCAAAATTTTTAATTCTTCCGCTTTATTAATTTCTTTCATTTATTCCTCTCCCATATTTTTATTTGCTTCATTAATCATTTTATCAATTTCATTATCTATTTTATCTCCTGCAAATACTAAAGTAATTAATAATATTAAGTTTAATATCGGAATAAAACTCATAATCGTTAATTTAATAAATGTTTGAATTACTCCAGCAATATCTGATTTACCCCTTTTAATTAGAATACTCTTAGCTCTGTGGATTGCACTTATATCTTCTAAAGTACACATAATAAATGTTAATATGCTAATCCCTAAATAAATATATAAAATCGTTTTCATTTATTTATTTCTCCTTTTAATTCAAAATTTTTTTAATAAATTATATAACTCTTTTTAACTCCATGACCACAACATGCAGATTTTGCTCCATCAATATATCCTATACAAGCATCATATCCTTCTTTTGTTGTAAATTTACCACAATTTTTACATGATCTTAAATCATTATCAATTTTATTTGTATCTGTATATCTCCAATTATTTCCATCATAGTATATTTCCCATCCACGAGAATATGCTTTTATCATTTACTTCTCCTTTTATATTCAATCTTTATTATAAATCGTTCCTATATTAATTTGTGTCCATTCAAGCCATTTTTTTCCATCTATATCTTCTCTTTCTTCCATACTACCAAGTCCATTAACATGATATGTTTCATTAATATTCCAACCAAATAATACTTCACTTAAATCTTCATTAGAATTTTCCATAATTCTGGAAACTAGTCTATCACCGTATCCCCAAGGGGCGGTTATATAAAACGTATGTCTATCTTCATATACAGTAACACATATACTATGTTCTACCCTGTATCTTCTATCAAATAAATCTTTTTCTGTTATTCCGTAAAGAGCCAAGAAATTTTTTCCTGACTCTTTTTGTGTATTAACTTTCAAATAATATATATCCATTTTATTCTCCTTTAGTACCTACTAATTCTTTTGGGTTAAAGTATCTAATAAATCCAGCGGTATTTCGTTTATTAATAACATGTTTACATTTAACTACTGACTTTTTATTTCTTAGAGGATTATTGTAATCATTCTTTTTATAAATTTCCAACACTTTAACCCATCCATAATATTTACAAAATTCTCCACTTGTATTTTGAAGTCTATACCATTCTCCAATTTTAATATCTTGTATTCTCATAGTTGAATAAAATAATTATCAAACAAATTTTGTTCACCAATAGATTGTATTGCTCTCACTAGAACATCTTTATCAGTAAAATAAATATGATTACCGGCGTTCACTTGTGAATAAACTATTTCCACATGAGTATTTACTCCCTGATAAACTTTACATATATAAAATTTTAATTGATCTCCATTAGTCCAATCAATTTTATCACTACACAGTAAACTCCAACGTCTTAATTGTTCGTGAATTTTTATTTTAGTTAATACTTTATCTAAATCTACTTTTGTATCACGATATAATCCCAATAATCCAAGTGTATCGATCTGTGTTTTATCTGTAATATTTGAAGTTAATCCACTTGTATAAGTTGGTGATGTTGCCACATATCCATTTGTATAATCAATCTGAAATTTAGTTTTAGCATTCTCTGCTTTATACTTATCACATTGACTTTCTAATAAAGAAATTTGTTCTTTTGTTAATCCATTTACATTTAATATCATAATTTAATCTTCTTTCTTTGATCCATTGTCCAAATGGTATCTCCATAATTTTTCTACTGATGTACTTTTATCACCAGCTTTAATACTTCTACTTGTTTCTTTTTCCCATATACATTTAAAATCTTTTGGTACATGTTCTTCACTAATTAATACAATATTATTTTTAGACCATATTCTCATTAAATCCCAAAATTCGTCATAGTTAAATCCTTTTGCATTATTATATTCCTTTGTATTAGCATAAGGTGGATCACAATATATAACGCAGTTATATTCCATATTAGCAACACATTCTCTATAATCATCTATACCTAATATAATGTCTTTAATTAATTTACTTTGTTCTTCTATATTATTTTTTGCTTCTTGATAATAATCTCTATATCTTTCTTTAACAATACCATCTTTCATTTTTATTTTTTCTATACCATTTTTAGCATAACCACCATCAAAAAATTTTTCATTATAATTAGCTAGAAATCCAATATTATCTATTAACCAATCTTCATATTTACAATCTATATTTTTATAAGTACTTCGTATATCATCATATTACACTATCTAATAATTTACCATCACATTGTAAATGTCTAAATAACGCAATCAAATATTTATTATTATCTATTGCTATTCTTTGTTCACAATGAATTTTATCAATAATATTCATACCACCAGTAAAAGGTTCTATATAAGTATTAATATGATTATCATCAATTTATTTTTGAATTATTGGTACTATATATCTAGCAATTCTACTTTTACTTCCCATATATTTTATAGCTTTCTCCTTTTATCTAATTATACCATATATTTAATTATTTTTCAATCACTTTACTTGACATATTCTTCCCATCCCTTTTCATTAATAGTTTCACTCATTGCTTTTTCAATTACTCTAAGTCTATCCGGATTGAGTACCATTGCAAATTTGGTATCTCGTTTTACCATTCTATCTAAATTCTCAAATGTTTTACACTGCATATAAGCTTCTTTAAATGTCATTTTAATATACCCACTTTCTTATTTCTTCTAATCTATTCATTATTTCTTTTCTTTTGGTTAAATCAAAATTCCCAATATCATTAATTATATCTACTAATTTATCATCTATTTCTGAAAATTTATTATGTATTAATTCTTTCACTTCTTCATTTATTGTCATATTATTTATCTCCCTTAATTATCAAATCTTCCCAATCCATTTGTATAATGTTTTCTTATTCTTTCTAATTCCTGAATTTTTTTATCCATTTTACGATCATGTATAACAAATAATACTATACTAAAAATAATTGTAACTATAATTATAATATTAAAAATATCTTGTGCCGTCATTTTATTTGTCTCCCTTTAAACATATTTTATATTAATATTCAGTATCTTTATCATAACATATTCCAAGTAAAGGATCTTTTAATATTCCGGTACTTTTATAAAATACTATTTTATTATCTTTACTATTATTAATAATTTTTGTATTCTGTGCATCTAATTTACTAAATTGTTTACTATCATCTGAACACAATTCCATATAAGAATATTTATTATTATCATTATCTAATTTATAATAATTATCTGTCGTATTATTCATACTACAAATTTTAATTTCTTTACATTCTTTGTATGATGAATATTTATAATTTGAAAATAAAACAGTAGCGAAACAACTACAAAGACATATTACTAATATTGCAAGATATAAATAAATAGATATAACAGGTACATTTTCTATCCTCTGAATAATTTTATAATATGCATTTCTTTGATTATCATCTATATTTTCAAGTTGACTATAACTCCAACGATTAAGAATAAATAAAACAATATCTGTAATAATTAATAAAATTAAAGCCATCCATATTATCATTTAATTTTTTCTCCTTTATGCTCTTTTAAATAATCATAAGTAATTTTAGAAAATTTCATTTTCATATAATGATTATATAATCTTCCATCTATTTCTTCATCTACTACAACTCCACCACAATCCACACACCATCTAACTATAATATCTTCACTAAATTCTGAACTATTTTTCCTATATATTTCTATTAAATTATGATTTCTAAAATCGCACATTTTTCTCCTTTTTTAAAAATACTTTACAAAATAATATTAATAAAGCGATAAGTGTAATACCTAATGAAATCATACAATACATTCAACCTATCATTAATTTAACAAAATCATCTTCTTTTTTAATATCATCATCATTGTATTATTCTCTTTTCTTTAGATTATTCTCCATCTACTATCTGTTCTAATTATATTTTCATTTTTAATAACAAAAAATTCATCTTCTAAAGAAATATATATCATATTATTTTCTCTTATAAAAGTATAATTATTTTTTATATCTGTCTTATCAGTAGGTAATATATAATTTTTATTTTTGTAATTATACACAATGCCTGTTACAAAATAATTTAGTGCTCCTTTAAATACATACTTTGATATTAATCTTCCATTAGGAAATTTAATAAGACTTATTTCTTCTTTTAAATCATTAATTTGTATTGTTAATTCTTTAATTTCTTTTTCTTTTAATAATTTTATTTCACTATTCAATATTTCATGATCCAATGCATAATAACTATCTAAATACTTTTTAATTAAACCCATAATAATTTACTATCTCCTTTATATCCTTTTTCAAAAATAAACCAACAGTAACATATAGTATTTACATGATAATGTTCAAAATCACCATTCATTGCACATTGTTGTCGTTTAGAATTTACAATAACAAATTTAGGATTATATTTTTCAAAAAGTTTCTTTCGTGATTCACTTTCTAAGAATTGAACTTTAAGAAAAAATATAGCTTTATTTCCATCTTCCAATAATTCCATACTTTTTTCTACGAATTCTTCTGCTAATTTAAAAGGTGGATTAGTTAAAATATCACCATTCCATTTTTCTGTACGGGTTAAAAAGTTTTGTACTTCACCAAAACCTCTATTAATTAAATCGGTGGAGCGTACATTAAAACCTTGTTCAACTAATACTTTACTTAAATGTCCCTCTCCACATGAACATTCCCATATATTATTACTTATTCCTAATTCTTTTAACAATGGAACTACTATTCTCATTGCATTAGGATCTGTTGCATAATAGTCATTTTCTTCTCTTTTTGCGTCAGGATTGACTGCAATTGCTAGTTTTCTTCTCATTTTTATCCTTTTTTCCTTGTTTTTATATACTTTTTAATAGTTTTTTAATAGTTTTTACATAAAAATATATATTTTTTATTGTTTTTTACTATTTAATTCCATTATTTTACCTTGTAACCATGCAGGTTCTACTAATTCTGATGGATATTCTGTATCTAATTTAGTATTCATCATAATACAAAATTGATCACACATATCTTTATCAAAGTATCCTATTTCTTCTTGAATATCAAAACTTCCATATCTAATCATTCCAGCATTAATTTTATCTTTATAATTAGTAGTAGCGATATAGATTGTATCTTCTGTTGAATACACTCCATCAAGTATTTGAAAAAGAACATTTTGATTATTAGCTTTTTTCTTTGTTTCTTCCGTTTCTTGTTTACTTCTATCATAAAAATACATATCAAAATCTTCAATAAGTATAATAAGTTTTCCAATACTCTTTTTTCTTTCCTCTAATATCTTTGCTACAGATATCATAATATCATTAGGATTAATAACAAGTATAGTAGCATTATCAAACATATTACTAATACATCTAGCTATTGTAGATTTACCTGTTCCGGGTTTACCATATAGAAGAACACCTATTTTATGTACAAGTTGATGCGATTTATACCATTCTTTCTTTTCATTCCAATAAGTCAATCCATTAATAATTCTATCTTTTATTTCTGATTTAAGTACCATATTTTTAAAATCATGTGGTTTAATAGTATAATTAATTACTTTTTCTCCAAGATATTTAACTTTAATTTCATTTTTATTTTTATCATTTAATACTTTGCGTAAAATAATTTCTCTAAGTCTATATTTATTTTTTCCTAAAAAAAGTAAGTTTAATGTGTTTCCAATCACATATTTTATTATTATTATCTTTATATATAGTTACCTGAATAATATTGTTTCCAGATAATTTAATTAAATACATTATATTACAAGTTAATTCATAAAAGTTTTTATTTACAGTAGGTGTTCTATATCTGCTATATTTCTCTTTATCTAAATTATATACTAATTTATTTAAAGTATCATAAGACCAAGAATATTCTTCTATATCTATACTAGCACATAGACTTGCTTGAAATAATTGTAAAGATTTTTTACCAATTTCTTTAATAATATTTTCTTCTAAATTCACTCTTTTGTCATCTCCGTAAAAGATTTTTCTGTATAAGACCAACCACTATGTCCTTTAGTACTCCATATGATTTTTTCTCTTGTTGCTTTTTCTTTTGTCTCTATATAATCTTGAGTTCTAAAAAATCTATGTCCCTCTCCACGTCCAAGTAATTTAAAATTGGTTCTATCAACTTCTTTTAAAGTTTTTATATGACTTACTGCTTCTTGAAATGTTTTTAGATAACGATCTTCAATATATTTAGCGTACTTGTTTTTACATAATTTTATAATCATTAAAGCTCCAGTGAAATCAGCATAGTAATAATCAATAATTACTTTATATTTTAAATTATTAACATTGATACCATCTAATTTACATTTAAAAATATGAAAATGATCTTCTCCTTGAAATAAGTATTGTAAAAATTCTGCGGCTTCTTTAATAGTTTTATATGTCATACCAGTAATAATAGATACTTCAAATAAACTAATAACTGGTTGACCTCTATAAGTTTCTATTAATATATTAAAATCTGGTTTTGCTGACATTACTATTCTCCTTATTTACAAAAAATTTTATAAGCTAATACTATAAGTAATAAACCAAATCCTAAAGGTGGACATACAATTAATAGAAATAAAAAAATTAAAAATAAGAATAATTGCATATAAGTTTCCTCTCTTTCTTTCGTTTTATTGTTAAGTTAATTTTATCATATTAATATATAAATGTCAAGAGAAAAAAGAAATATTTTTAATAATTTTTGCATTACTTATTAATATTTTATTATATAAGTAAGTAATACTTTTTATAACTTTTACTTGACTTTCTAATTAAAATATGATAGAATTAGTTCACAAACAAGTTTTGTATAAATAAAAAGGAGAAAAAATGAAACATGAACATTAGAAGTAGTAAATTATCAGCAGAACAAAAAAAAGAGGAAAGAAAAAAAATAAGACATTTATTATATGTAGGACAAGTATTTAAGAATTATAAAGAATTATGTAATTATCTTAATATTCCATTAGGAAAATCTTGTTCTAAAGCGGCGCAATTAAGAATAATTAATTCAGTAGTAATGTTAGGATATTCAGGGCAACAACTTACAGTAAAAGATATATATGAATTACAACCAGAAATTAAAAAGAAAGAAAAGGAAAAAAAAGAAAAGAAGAAAGTACAACATATAAGAAAATGTTATGTATCATATACAATACCAATTTTATGTAATGTATTAGAAGATAAATGTTATACTGTTACCGATATAGCAAAATTATTGGGAATAATAAATATTAATTATCAAAGTCATAATTTAAGTAAAGAAGAAAAAATTTTTGAAACCAGACATTTTACTAATTTACTTTTTAATAGATTTAATACTTTTATAAAATATGCGTTACATAAAATGGAACGACAAGGAATTATAGAAATATATAATACCTATATGATAAATAATCATGTTGCAAGTGAAATGGAATTAGAAGAAATATATGAAATAGAACAATTAGCGTTAAAGAGTTTAGGACTTAATAATTATTGTGAAGTAATTTTTCATAATAAAGTAATTCAATATAAAAATTTCTTTTCTAAATATGATACTATATTTTCTTGTATGAAAATTAGATTATTAAATAGAGATGTACAAAAATTAGATAAAGAAAAAATAAATGAATATCAACAAATATTAAATGATATGTTCATTAATAAATTTAAAGCATATATAGAGCAACATACGTCTTTTATAAATAAAAAAGGAGAACAAATAGATTATGATATGGAGTTTTTATATAATTTAATAGACAAATATATAAAAAGGTAAAAAGGTTATATTATTACCACTCATTTTCATGAGTTACTTATATCTATAAGTCAAAAGATTATATGACTAATAATTTTAACTATTGTATCTTTTCTCAATTATATTATAAATGTTATAATATAATATAAAATATTAATTTACTTATATATTAAAAGATTAAATACTTATATAATTAACTCTCTCTATTATTATATCTTTTATTATATTTAACTCGCTCTCTCATTCCACACTGTCGTGTGTTCATTCGTTCGCGGTTAAATGTTTATGTAAACGTACTTTTGCTTCGCAAAACTACGTCCACATAGAACAATTTTCTTATTATATATATTATGTTTTATTATTATATCTTTTATTATATAATCGTTATTAATAGTTAATATTATAGTTAATATTATAGTTAATACTAGATGCCTTGTAGCTGGCTATGCATTGGGTAAATATAAGTAAAATTTTAGTGATAACATTTACCGTAAAATAAAGGAATTTTGACATCAAAACTTGTAAATTTTAAAAAACTATATTTAGATGGAGGAAAAATGTGACTACTTATGGATTAAAAATTAAGAATATATCAGCTGGTATGATATATGATGTGAATCTTGGTATAAGAGATTACTTCACTTATACTGATGCTATGTTTAGTAACAGTCTGTTTAACTTCTTTTTACAACGTAACGGATTAAGTGTTCATAAGAAAGAAAGTACTAGAGATATAATCTGTTTGGATTATGATTTTGGTAGTAGAGATTATGATGCAGAACATAAACGTCTAACTAGATTTCTATCACAGGTACAAGATGAAGATACCAAAAAAAGAGTTTTAAATACTTTACAAAATATTGAACAGAAGAAAGAACTATATTCTCCATTAAAGCGAGAAGCAATTAGAACAGCTTTTTATGAACATGGTGTAGATATCACTTATAAGAAATTTGATAAGGAATTAAACAAGTGGATTAATGATGTTACAATTCATTATGAAATGTTATTTCGTACTAACGCTAAAGCTAAACTTGGTCAGGTAATGTTTATTAATTCTAAGTTATATAAGAAAGCTTATGATTGGCTTACTATTGGTCTTGGGGATAAAATGGATAAAGATAATGCAAAGATCGTAGAAATGTCTGCTTATGCTCCTTTAACCACATCTACTATTATTGATAGTATACATATACCGGTTGAAGATATCTTAATTTTAAAAGATCAAGATTCTTTCTTTACCGCTATTGCTAATGTTGTTATGGCAGATAAAAATAAACACTGTATTGTTACTCAAAAAGAAACACAAATAAAAAGTACATTATGGGATGGAATGGCTTTAGTAGAAAATAATATTTTACCAGAATTTATTAATACAACCATTCTACTTAGAAATCATTTATTTAAAGCTTGTGGGTTTAGATCTAACTTACAATTATTTTTTAGAGATTATTGTCGCTCACATAATTTAGATTATAATACTTATCAAATACATGATATGTTTGGTAAATTACATTTTGTAAAAGATATTAAAATGATTACTACAGATAATGCTATTAAGTGGAAAAAGTTTATGAACTTAATGGGAGATAATCCTTATGAATATTGGTGTGATAGAATACATGCTGATGGAGATATCTGGGGAATAGTAAAAACAGACCATATAAGTAAACTAGGTAATAATCAACAATTAAGTTATCAGATGGTTAATACATTACCCTGTACCGAAGAAGAAATGAGATATATTGCTTCTGATAGTGTTACTTATATTGAAAAATTAAAAACTGATAATAATGAATTTGAAAAGTTCTTACGCAAGAACAATAATGAAATTAATAATTATGAAATGCTTGCAGATCTTTATAAACAAAATCATGAATTTAGTAATTGTAGTTTTTTCAGAAGAGAAAAAACTGATATCATTAAGCAATATGTAAAACGTATGCGTAAAGGTAAAATATTTATTAACGGAGATAACTTAACGATATGTGGTAATCCATATGAATTATTGTTATATGCAATGGGAGATAAAGGAGAAATATTTAAACAAAGGCACGATTCAATAGAATGTTATACACCTAGATTTGACAATGAAATTTTCTTAGCGGGATTTAGATCACCACATAATAGTCCCAATAATTGTTGCTACTTGTTTAATATTGATAAACAACGTAGTGATAGACTAACTAAATATATTTGTCTAAGTAGAAATACTATAGCTGTTAATGGAATTCATACAGATATACAAGCTCGGTTGAACGGATGTGATTATGATTCAGATTTTATTTTAGCTACTGATAATCCTGTTATTGTGTTAAATGCTAAACGATGTTTTTTAGAGTATAAGACAATAGTAAATGATTTAAAAGAAAGTGGTATTACTTATAAAAATCTTAAATCAGATTATGCAGAGATGGATAATAAATTTTCTAAATCTCGTATGGGAATTGGTTATTCTAGTAATTTAGCTCAATTAGCTATAACTTATTATTGGACAGAACTTGCAAAAGAACATCCTAATCAGCAAATACTAAAAGAATTATATAATAATTTTGTAATACTTAGTGTACTTGCTCAAGTTGTAATTGATAGTTGTAAAAGAGAATATGAAATAGATGCTTTACAAGAAATTGCAAGAATAAGTAGATTACCGTCTATGGTTTGTACAAAAGATTTTATAACTGCCACTGGAGATATACTTACTTTGAAAAAAGATTTTCCGACTTTTATGAAATATACTAGAGAAATTAAATATACAAAAGATGGAAAAGAAATTCCTTTTGAACAAGTACAACGAAGTAAAAATAAAATTAAGCAAAGAATTAATTCCGATTTAACTTGTCCAATGAATTGGTTAGAAGAATGTTTAGATGATATAAAAAATAATTCTACTTCTATATCTATTCCTATAAATGAATTTTTTATTAAGTTAGTGGGTAAACCAAATAATAGACAGATGCAGAAATTTATTACGATAATTAATAAATATGATAATTATATCAAACATAATCGAGCACTTAGTCTTGACAATTTAGAAGAATATTTAAAAGTAACAGAAGACTTTATTAGCCAGTTAAATAAAATAAAAATTACCAATGTAGTAACAATCAATAGATTAATTGAAACTGCATTTGGTATAGATACTGGAGTTGGTGCTAGTAAATTGACAAAAGGTAAAAATGTTAAATATACACGTAAGATTTTAAATATGCTTTATAAAACAAATAAAACTAAGTTTTTAGATCAATTCAAAAAACTGCCGAATTAATTTTAGATATTTCTTAAAAGCCGCATAAATGCTATAATATATCAAAAAGCTAATAGGTGCAATATGAAGGGGATAAAAAATAAATAAAAAACTCTTAAAAACTGCCGAATTAATTTTTTGATATGCCGTATAACTGCGGCTTTTTAGAAAGTATAATGGGTGTATTATGGAGAGAGAAAAATGGACACAGAAAAAAGGAAAAGAAATTATAATCGCAGGAACATTAATTATACTCCTAGTGATTTTAAAAGAATAAAAGAAATAGCAGATCTTATTGATTTTAATGAATATATACATATTATTGCACAAAAGACGGGATTTAGAGAAACAGATATTAAAGAAATTTTAAATACAGGAGAACAAATTATAATTGAAAAAGGTATTCTGAAAGATGTTGAAAAACCATTAATTATAAATATCTTACCAAGCGTTCAAATTTGTTTAATATATTTGAAAGATAGAATTTTAAGGACAACGAATGGTAAAATAGCTACTAAAGATCAAGAAAAACGTAAAATTGCTAAAGGTATTAATTATAAAGAATTACAATTAAGTGGTTCAAGATTTGCTTGTCAACATCATGTAAATATCGTAACCAATATTGATACTTCTTTAAAGCACAATATATCACGAGGATATTGTGAATTAAAGGTGGTTAAGGAAGATACTTTTTTAATTAGAGAAGTACAATTATTAAATTGGTTGGATAAAAAAGTAATTACAAGTGAAAATCGTAAATTCTATTTTGACGAATTTTATGCTTATAAAGAAAAATATAAAAACAAAGAATTAAATGGAGAAGCGTATGGTAGAGATATCTAAAAGAGAAAAAGAATATTTGCAGGGTAAAGGTTTTGTATATACGACAGATTTACACAGAACTAGAAGTATGGGTAAAAAGACAACATACTTTGCAACAGAAAGTTCTAAATTGATCAGAGTATTAACAGATTATAAAAATCAGATTATCGTTAAGGGATAGAAACGGAGACATATGGATATTTATAAAAATGGTGAAAGTGAAACGAAAGAAGAATTAAATTTCAATGTTTTAGATAATACTAAGGATGTTATTAAAAGACAAAAGAATGAAGATTATACCGATTATTTTGTGAGACTTTTTGAAAATAAAAATCTATATGGTATTAATACTGTGGATATATCCAAATTATTAAATTATGAAACTGGTAATGATTTTGGAGAAAGCACTTATAGAAAACATTATAAGTCATTTAATATGGGACGTATTTATGAACGTACTAAAGATGAAAGTGGTATTTATAAAAGAATTTTGAGTATTAGTGATTTTCATATACCTTTTCAATTACCTGTTGAGACTTTTAAAGATTATGTTGGGTGCGTAGACATATTACAATTAAATGGAGATTTATCAGATTGTCAAGCAATTTCTAAATTTCCGAAAACTTATAGAGTTAGTCCAATGGAAGAATTAATTGAAACAAGACAATATATTCTTGCTTTAATAGAATTAATTAAACCTAAAAAAGTATCTATCAATTATGGAAATCATGATTTAAGATTTCAAAGTTATTTTGCTAAGAATTTAGATACAGATTTACTTGAATTAATGCCAAAGACTTCTTTAGAATTAATTTTTGTTGATGGATTTAAACATTATAACAAATTAGAGAGAACAAAGATTGAATATAAACCACTTATTGAAGTAATTGATGATGTTGAAATTGAATATACAGATAATTGGTTTTCACAGATTGGACAAACTATTTTTTGTCACCCTCTTGCTTTTTCTAGTGGAATATTAAAAACTTCTGAAAAAGCAATGTTATATTTTAGAAATGAGGGATACAATTTTACATCTTTAATTATGGCACACACTCATAGAGTTGGAGAATATGTAATTGGTAATACAACTATTTATGAACAAGGTTGTGTCTGTGATGTAAAAGCCATTAATTATTCAGATGGAGCGCTTGTAAATTCTCAAAAAGAAGGATTTATATATATCTGTCAAGATAAAAATGGAAATATTATTAAAGATAAAACTAAATTAGTTTGTTTAAATTAAATAAAAAGTACTCATATTTAATTATGAGTTTAACCCCTAGAGATAGATTAACATTCTTTAGGGGTATTGTGCCACAGTAGTTCAGTTGGAAGAACGACTCCCTTGTAAGGAGAAGGTCGAGGGTTCGACTCCTTCCTGTGGCTCTATAATAAGTATGACAACTTATTATATTATTAAAAATCTCATATGCTATGCATAGAAAGGAGTTAGTCATGCCAATCTTTCAAAGAATTATAAAATTCCACGATGGTACTACGACAACTGGTTATGGAAATGAAATTAATGTATCATCATATGAGGAGGGTGTAAGAATAGAAATCGCAACTGTTGGTACTGTTACTGTAAATTTCGAAGGTGAAGCAGATTTAAACAATTATAAATCTATTCCTGTTATAAAAGAATCTATTCCATATTCGATAGTAACTTCTACAAATGATACAAATTATTTTTATAATTTTCCAGTAGCGGGTCTTAATAAAATAAGAGTAAATATTACCGATACCAGTGGAGATCCTGTATTTGTTTATGGAAGAGCAATAGGTGAATAATTATGGCAATAGATATGATTGCAAGAGCGTTATCACTTATGAATGCTGGTATAACTGAGGTATCTTCTGTAAATGGTAGATTCGGAGTTGTAAGTTTAACAAAAGATGATGTTAATTTATCTAATGTAACGAATGATTCACAAGTAAAACGTACAGAAATGGGAATTGCTAATGGAGTTGAGACACTTAATGTAAGTGGTAAATTATCACATATGCCTACTTCTTCTGATATAGGATTGGGTAATGTTACGAATGATGCTCAAATACCATTATCTCAAAAAGGTGCTTCAAATGGCGTTGTTCCTTTAAATGCAAATGGGAAAGTAGATTTAACATATTTAACAATAAATGGTGCTAAAATTTTAGGTGTTACAAATACTGCGGCTAGATTGGCACTTGCTTTATGTTCAGATTTTATGGTAGCCATAGAAGCAGATACTAAAAATGCTTATGGGATAAATGCTAATTTAGATCCTTCTATTTCTGCAAATTGGCTTTCAATGGGAAATGTATCAAGTCAGGTTGTGTCTGTAAATGGTAAAACTGGTGTTGTAACTTTAGCTAAAACAGATATTGGTCTTGATCAGGTTAATAATACTTCTGATGCAAATAAGCCAATTTCTACTGCAACACAAACGGCTTTAAATAATAAATTAAATATAGCAGATAGTTCAACAGTTTTAGATTGGTCTGCAAGTACAGTTGTAAGACTTGGAGAAGTAAGAAAATGTACTACCAGTTATGGATCATTTTTAATCGGACAATTTATTCGTTCATTATCAGCTAGAACTACAGGAACAACTTTTGGTTCAACGGAATCTGCTTATTGGGAATCTTTAGGGAGTTCTGGTAGTGGTATAAATACTATTCAGACATTAAATGTTGACGGTTCTCCTAATGCGTGGTTTACAACATTAGAAGTAGATAGTTCTTCTTCTACTAGAACCATTACTTTATTAACTGCATCTGGTAATACTGGAAAATTAATAGAAATAAAAAAAGTTGACAATTCATCTAATGTAGTTTGTATAAAACCTTACGGAAGTGAATTATTAGAAGGTTCAACAAATCCTGTTTATTTATGTAATAAAGGTGAATCTGTTGTTATTCGTTCTGATGGATATAATGATATAATTGTAGCAGATAACAGAACAACTGTTTTTACACAAGCTAGTTATTATTATGGAGCGCCAACTCAAGGAACTGTATCCACAATTTCAGATATAACACCAATAACATTAAATTTTGCGGGTTCAGATATATCATTATCTGATAATAATTTTACCTTAAAAGCAGGAAAAACATATTTATTAGAAGCCTATTTTATGGCTGATTTTGGTGCCGCAAATGGAGAAATAAGAATTAATTGGGCAGATGTATCTAATGTTATACTTGGGGCACAAACGGTATTAAGACCTACTACCTATACATATAATTGTGGTACTTTAAATTGTACATCTCATATTATAACCACGACAGTTGATACCATAGTAAAATTAAGAATCACAACTATTGTCGGAACAAATACAATTTATGGGGCAGGAATGTCTAGGATAAAAATAAGTGTATTATCTCAGTCTGCACCTGTAATAAATACTATGGATTATCTTAATGTGGCAAGAATTACATCAGATGTAACAGGAATGGGACAAAATAGTGATTTAATATTTAATTCTATTGTATCTGGTAATATTCCTTATAATACAACAACTGGTGTTGCTACTTTATCGGCAGGAAAAACTTATGAACTTATAGGAGAACCAGCCTTTACAAGTTATTCAGATGCTACTGGAGGATTTAATACAATAGATTGGGTAGATGCAACAACAAATGTATCATTGTTACCAAATTTTCAAAGTGTTGGTATATTGGTTCCATCTACTAGAACTGTTCCTGAATGTGATAATATCGAAATACATGCTATTTATACTCCGACAACTAATCAAACTGTAAAATTAAGAATAATACTTAGTTATTGTACATCAACATTTCGTTCAAATAATGGTAGTAAGGCAATAATTAGACAAATTGGATCTTCTGCTGTAAATGCAGTAAGTCTTATGACACAAGTTGCAAATTTAATGTATCCTGTTGGACATATAGAAATTACTGAAAATTCAGCTAATCCATCTACATACTTAGGATTTGGAACATGGGTACAATATGGATCAGGTAGGGTTTTGATTGGTGCTGGTACAGGAACTGATACAAATGGCACTCAAAGAGCATTTTCAACTACAACTACTGGTGGAGAATATACGCATCAACTGACCATAGCAGAAATGCCACAACATAGACATTCGTTTCAAAATCATAGTTATACACAATCGTGTGGTTCTGGTGGAAATAATGCGGCTGATGAAACAACAGGTACAGATTATACTAGTTATGAAGGTGGAAATGGATATCATTCTATTATACAACCATATATTACAGTTTATATGTGGAAACGTACTGCCTAATTAATATTTGTTTTATCTACACAAAGTATAACAGTGATACTTACAGCTCATAATAAATTAATAAAAATATATTACTGGGAATATTAATTTATTCCCAGTAAATTTTATATATAAGAAATAAAAGGAGAAATAAAACGATGAATAAGGATCAAGGTATAGCTTTAGAACGAGCTGTTTCTTTTGTAGAACGGGAAATAATAAAAGAAGATAAAAAATCTCTTAGTGAAAAAAAGAAATTTGAAGAAGAAGAAACAAAAAAACTTCTTGCTCAAAAAATTTGTGGTATACCAATAGAAGATAAAGATGGTCTGATTGATAAAACATCACAAATGACAGCTTTAAAAGTAAGAAATGAATATAATAAATTATTTAATGAATTTGAACTTTACAAGAAAAAATATATGTGTCACAATTGTGGCAGAATGACGGTTAGATCAGAATTTTTATCTAGTAGTAAAACTGCTACTGGTCTAATACCAATATGTAGTACTTGTTTAAATAAAATAGCAAATGGGTATAATCCATCTGACGGTACTAGTAAAGAAACTTTTGAAACTTTTCTTTCTGCCGCAAAAAAAGCAGATTTTGTTTTATATAAAAATAAAATAGTTGATGCTATTAATTCCTATAATGATAAAAATACTAGACATAAATCAATTTGGGATGCATATGTAATAATAATATGCTGTCCTTCATATGGAATTTATGGATTTGATGATAGTGATAGAGAATTTTTATCAATTAATTCTAAAAAATTAACTTTTCAGAATATTTTAGAAGGTGAATATACTATTGTAAGTGGTCTTGAATATTTAGATGAAACTGAATTAAAAGATAAAATAGTAGATAAAATTGAAAAAAGTAAAAAGTTCTTTGGTTTTGGTTTACCTGATGAAGCATATATTTATTGTCAGAATGAATATGATGATTGGGTTTCAAGACATGAATGTAAAACTAAAGCACAAGAAGAAATATTTAAAAGAATATGTTTAAAACAATGGGAAATTTTACAAGCAACTCGTAGATCAGAAAGTACTAAAGATCTTGACGCTACTTATCAAAATTTATTGTCTACAGGAAATTTGCAACCAAAACAAAATTCAAATGATGCTATTTCAGAAGCACAAACTTTTGGTACGCTTATTCAAAAATGGGAAGAAAATGAACCAATTCCAGAAGTAGATGAACAGTTTAAAGATATAGATAAAATTGGTTTATATATAGATGTATTTTTCAGGGGTCATTTAGCAAAAGTATTAAAACTTAAAAATGCTTTTTCTAATTTATATGATGGAGTTATGAAAAAATATACAGTTGAAAAACCAAATTATAATGAAGAAACAGATCAAGAAGATTTATTTAATCATATTTTTGGAAGTTCTGACCAAGATGAAGAATAGGTGATATTATGGCAGAACAAAAAAAGAGCGAAAAAGAATTAAATCTTGATAAATATAAAAGAGTAATGACTACAATTGCAAGACGCGCTAGTTTTTATAGAGAAAATCCTCAACGTTTTGTAAAAGAATTTTTAAATATTAAACTCGCATTATTTCAAAAAATTTTAATTTATGCTTTGATGCATGAAAATTATTTTATGTATATTGCGGCAAGAGGATCTGGAAAAACTTGGCTTACTGCTTTATTTTGTGTTATTAGATGTATATTATTTCCGGGGACTAAAATTGTAATTGCATCAAGTTGTAGATCACAAGCCAATGAAGTACTAAGTAAAATTGAAGATGATTTTATGATAAACTATGGATGGGGTTCTTTAAATCTACGTTCTGAAATAAAAATTATTACAATAGGTCAAAATAAAGCCGAATGTAAATTTAAAAATGGCTCTTATATAAAGGTGGTTACTGCTTCTGACAATGCTAGATCTGCAAGAGCGAATATTATTATTATTGATGAATTTCGTATGGTAGATCTTAATGTTATTAATACAGTACTTCGTAGATTTCTTACAGCACCAAGAAGACCGGGGTATATTTCTAAACCGGAATATGCTGATTTACTTGAAAGAAATAAAGAAATTTATATGAGTTCGGCTTGGTATCAAAGTCATTGGTCATATGATAAATTAAAGGCATATTTTGTAAATATGCTTGATGATACAAGAAAATATTTTTGTTGTGCATTACCTTATCAACTTTCCATTAAGGAAAAAATGTTTGATAGAAGTCAGATAGAAGATGAAATGTCTGAAGCTGATTTTGATCCTTTAAAATTTCAAATGGAATTGGAATGTTTATTTTTTGGAGATACTGACGGATCATTCTTTAATTATAATGATGTTTCTAAATGTCGTAAATTAAAGAATAGCTATTTTTCTCCAGAGATATATAAAAATATAAAAGATCTTAAAATACCTAAATTATTAGCTAATGAAAGACGTATTTTATCAGTAGATATAGCGTTGCTTTCTTCTAAAAATAGAGCAAATGACTCTGCATCCTTACAGATTAATAATGTAATAAAATCTAGTCAAACTTCGTATACTGGAAATTTCTTATATTATGAAAGTCATGAAGGTATGACTACAGATGAATTAGGACTACGAGTCATGAGATTATTTTATGAATATAATTGTACAGATATAGCAGTGGATATAAAGGGTCTTGGAGTGGGTGTATATGATTTTATTATAAGAGATCAATTTGACCCCGCTACTGGAGTAACTTATAAAGCCATGACTATCAGTGATAAGCAATTAAGACTCGCAGGTAGTAACAGAGCTACCCTTGAAGATTATGCTTCAAGATGTAAAATAAAAAATGCTAATAAAGTAATTTGGGGAATACTTGGTTCTCCTATTTTTAATAGTGACGCAGCTAAAAATTTAAGAAACGGATTTCAGCTTAATAAAGTTAATCTATTAGTGTCTGAATTTGAAGCAGATGAAATATTAAAGACTTCTGTTAAAAATTATATAAAAATGAATCCAGTAGATCAAGTAAATTTAAAAGCATCTTATATTCATACCACAGCTTCTATTAATGAATTACTTAATTTGGAATACGAAGCGACAGGTAATACAGTAAGAGTTTTTGAAAGATCTGGAACTCGTAAAGATAGATATTCAAGTATGTCTTACAACTATTACGTGCAATGTCAATTGGAGCGTTTATTAAAACCAGAAAAATCTGAAATAGAAAAAATAATTTTAGGAAATACTTTACCGATAAGAACCGTAAAAAGATATAAAATGTTCGACTGAGAAAGAAAGGAGAATAAATGCCTGTTAAGTTGACAGAAAGTAATGGAACTGTTACTAAACGCGGACGTAGACCGTCTGTAAAAAAAGAAGTAATTCAAACTCATTCAGCAGAAGAAATACGTAGTTATGCGCAAAAGATAAAAGATACATTACAATTAATTAATCCTTCTAAATCAGAGACACGTACTTACACTACTTTTAGTAGAGAGACTTTAAGAACTTATTTAAAGAATCCTGCTAGTTATTATTTAAAATTAGTAGAATTAAGTAGATATTTATACACAAGAAGTAATCCTTATAGAAAAATTATTTGGTATAATGCTTCTATGATAAATCCAGACTTTAGAAGTATTATACCTTTAATAAATTTAACAAAAACAAATGATACACAATCTTCTTTAAAGCAATTTTATAATACAGCAAGGGTTCTTGATAGTATTAATTTACAGTCAGAAATTCTAAAAATGAATCTTATTGCTTGGAGAGAAGATACTGCATATGGATGTATTTATTATGATGATACTGGTCTATTTATTTTACCATTGCCTTATAATTATTGTAAGGTAACAGGAATGTATACTGATGGTACATTAAGTTTTTCTATGGATATGAGTTATTTTACAAATAGACAAGAGCAATTACAATTTTATGGAGATCCATTTGTATCAATGTATAGTGCTTATCAAAAAGATCAGACTATGAAATATCAATCAATGCCTGATGAAAATTGTTTTTGTATAAAAGTAAATATAGATGATCCAACAATGCCAATGCCGCCATATACGGCATTATTTAATTCTATCATAAATTTATGCGATACAGAAGATTTACAGGCTACAAAAGATGAAGCGTCTGTTTATAAGACTTTGGTATTTAGTTTGGATACTAGAACCGATGCAACTGATGCGGATGATTTTACTGTAGATCCTGATACTGCTATAGCGTATTTTAATAGAGCTGTAGAAGCTTTACCAGAATATGTAAATGCAATTTTATCTCCTGTAGATGTAAATGCAATAGCATTTAAAGATGATCAAGCATCTGATATTAATATTATTGAAAACGCCACTAAGACTTTATATAACTCTTCTGGTGGTGCACAAGTATTAAACTCATCTACAATTAGTGGTGGAACTGCATGGAATGGAGCTATAGTTAGTGATATTTTATACGCTACCTCTATCATTAGACCACAAATTGAAAGTTGGTTAAATCGTTGGATAGCTTATAATGTAGCAAAACCAGCTAGAATTAAATTACTCGCAGTTACTCCATATGATAAGGCTACTTATAAAGCAGATTTGCAAAAAGATGCAATGTATGGAATACCTGTTAAATTAACTTTAAATACATTGAATGGTTATACAGAATTAGAAACGCTTAGTCTTAATTTCTTGGAAGAAAATTGTTTGAATTTGTCTTCTGAATTTATACCATTACAATCATCTAATACTCAAAGTGGTACTAGCACCTCTGGTGGTGCACCGACAATAGATACTACAAAGCTTACAGATGAGGGTGCAAAGACAAGAGATCAAAACAAGAATAACAATTGAGGTAAAGAAAATGATTAAATCAAAAAAGGATACTTTTATCTTAACTTATGATAAAGAAGTAAAAGATAAATTAATTGAAGCTGGTTATGAATATATTGGTATGGAAGAAAATAGATATAAATTTATTAATAATTCTAGCATAAAGTATCAGTTTAGTCAAGGGGAAGATGTTAGTTTTTCTAATAAAATGTTTTTGTAAAGTGGGAGAAAGGAGGAAAAATGGAAAAACACAAATTAATGTCATTAGAAGCATTATATAATTTTTATACTTCTAAAAATAAAGATGTGAAATTTTCTGCTATAGATGAATATTCCAGTATTATTGTTTCTATTCCCGGAAAAGTAAAATTTGAAGTAGATAATATGACAGAAGGATTAATGCCTGTAGTATTAGAAGCTTGTCATGATGGGTTAAATAGAAATCAATCCTTTATTAATACTGATATTATGACCAATGCTCTCCCTTCTTTAAAAAATCGTCCTATTCTTGGATTTATCCATGATGTAAATGGTCAACCAGAATTTTATTCGCATAATATACATGAAGACGAAAATGGTAATGTAGTTTATGATGAAATACCTGTTGGTGTAATTCCTGAAAGTTGTGATGCAAAACTTGTATTTAGTGATGAATATCAAAAAAATTTTGTAGTAATTAATGGAATTATCTATGAAGATTATACACAAGCGGCAGATATATTAAGACGAGAACAAAAATGTAGTGTAAGTGTTGAAATTTCAATTAACGATTTAAGTTATGATGCTAAAAATAAAATGATGGTTATAAATGATTTTATATTTTTAGGAGTTACGATTCTTGGAAAAGATGATAATGGAAATCCAATTGGAGAAGGTATGCTAGGTAGTAATATAGTTCCAGCAGATACAACTCAAGATGTTAATCAAACATTTAATGTTAAAGAACTACAAGAAAAAATAGATTTATTAATTTCTTGTTTTAATAAAAATCAATCTTTGATGAAAGGAGGAAATAATAAATCAATGACAATTAAAGAACTTATGGAAAAATATGCTGTAACAGAAGAACAAATTACTTTTGAAACAGATGGTTTATCTGATGAGGACTTAGAAAAATTATTTAAAGAAAAATTTGAAAATACAGATGATACAAAAATCGATACTGACGTAGAACCAGAAATTAAAGCAGAAGATAATGCAGATGCATCTGCTGTAATAGAAGAGCCTACAACTGATACTATAGTTACAGAAACAGAAACGGTAGTAACAGAAGGATGCGGTGGCGGTTCTGGTGGTTCAGAGGGTACTAGCAAAAAGAAAAAGTATTCTATTACTAATTCAGAAGGTATTACAAAAGATTTTGATATTTCTTTAAATGATACAATAAGTGCTTTGGAAGATTTAGTTAATATGACTTATAGCGAAAGTGATAATACTTATTATTGTGTAACAGTATATGATGGTTATCTAGTTATGAGTGATTTTTGGAATGGTCGTTTTTATCGTCAGTCTTATGTAGATAGCGGAAATGATACTTTTAATCTTACGGGGGATCGTGAAGAAGTATATGTTAATTTCTTAACCTCTGATGAAGAAGCAAAGCTTAATAATATGACTACTACATATGAAGAATTAAAAAATTATAAAGAAACAAGTGAAACCAAAATTCTTAATGAATCAAAAGATCTTGTTTTAAATTCAGAAGATTATTCTAAATTAAAAGATGTAAAAGAATTTCAAGAATTAAAAGAAAGTAAAGAAAATTACTCTATTGAAGCGCTTACTAAAGAAGCTGATGCTATTCTTGGTAATTTTAGTAAAACACATAAAGTAGATGTGGTGTTTTCAGCAGAAAGTAAAAAGAAATCCAATAAAATTGGTTTTTCTGTAGCTAAAGAAAATACAAAAAGAGCTTCTTATAGTGGATTGTTTGAAAAATCTAAATAATAAACGTTTTTGAACTTATGTTAAGTTCTAAATTAGGAGGAAAAAAATATGGCACAGAGTATAGTAAATCTGTCAGCGGCTAAACATGCTGTTGCTGGTAGTTCTAACCTTACTGCTACTAAAGGTGTTGGTGGTGAAGGATGTATTAATATTAAAATCACCGCTGATCATGATAATGGAGTTATTGTAGGTAAAGGTGCTAATGTTACTGGAGAAATTTATGCAGAAGCAGTAGCAACAACATTTACTGGTAAAATCCGTCACGAAAAAGCAAGTAATGGTAATTTTTATGTAGATGTACTTACAGCAGTAAATGCTTATTTTCTGCTTGCAGTACCTATGAATACTTATGAATTTAATAGTATTATAAAAGCTGATAGTGCTTTTTATAATGCTAACGGTGATGTTGTTCGTTCATATCCGCTGTTCCCGGGTGATACCTTTGAGTTATCTGCCGTAGGATTTTCGGGTACACCAGTTATTGATGCCGCTGTAACCGTTGATGCTACTACTAAACAGGTTAAAATTAGCGCATAATTAAGAAGGGAGGAATAAAATAATGTCAAGAATGAATTTTAGTAATGAACATACAACAGCAGTATTTGCTGATGAAAGTAAATGTTCTTTTGCCGCTTTTACAGAACTTATGAATGATGTAGGCGGTAAGAAAGAAATATTTGATGCTGAAGGAAATACAGTATCAAAAGTTGAAGCCAATGATCAGATCAGAAATATTATGTTTAATGTACTTGGAATTGAAGCTTCTTCTGATAGAAAAACAATTCGTAGAGCAATTCGTAAACATAAAACTGATGTATTTGAAGTAGTTGAAGATACATTGCAGAATATGCTTCAATCTGGTTGGGGTGCTAACCCATTTTTTCAGCAGTTTGTAGAGACAAAGAATATCAATGATGGAGATGAGAATATCTTTTATGCTCCTACACAGATGATTCTTACAGTTTCACAGGTTTCTGGTAATCATCATAACTTATTGAGACAGAGACTTACAGAAGGTGCTGAGTACTCTATTAAAACAAATTGGTACGGAATTAAAATCTATGCTGAGTATGAGCAGTTTATGGCTGGTCGTATTGACTGGGCTATGTTTATCCAAAAAGTATATGAAGCATTTGATAAGAAAGTAAACTCTATGGTTTACAGTTCTGTAACAAGTGTTGGAATTTCTCTTCCGGCTGGTTCTCAGTGGCAGGTAAGTTCACCTTTGTCTACTACTACTAAAGATCAGTTTATGCAGTTAGTTGAAGATGTACAGACAGCAAATGGTACTGATGTAGTTATTATGGGTACTAGAGCGGCTCTTTCTAATCTTACCAAACTTGCTCTTGTTGACTGGATTTCTAATGAAATGAAACAGGAAAGAAATACTACAGGTAGACTCGGTACATTTGAAGGAATTACTCTGTTTGAAATTCCACAGGCTTTTGCTGATAATGATACTACTACTAGACTTGTAGATAATACTAAATTACTGATTATGCCGAATGTAAATGATAATAAGTTTATTAAACTTATTAATGAAGGCGACTCAATGGTTAATGAAGTTTCTGATGGTACTACAAACGTTGATAAAACGCTTGAATATGAATATCAGGCTAAAATGGGCGTTGGTGTAGTCATTAGTAGACTGTTCGGTATTTGGACAATTACAGCATAATTATAGTTAGGTTAAGCGGAGGAATTTATTTTCCTCCGCTATATAAAAATAAAAATAAAAATTGAAGAATTACAAGGAGATTAAAATTATGGCAACAGCTAATACAACTAAAAGTACAGTTAAAAAGGCTACTATTGTAGCAGGAAAAGAAGTAGTAAAGGTAGAACCAATTAAAGAAGTAAAAGAAGTTAAAATAGAGGAAGTTAAATCACCTGTATCAGCGAAAGAAAAAGTTTATGCCGCAACAGATGAAATTCCCTGTAAATCTATTACTGTAGGAAAATTAATTTTAATTGGCAAAAAAACAGAAAACATGTATATTTGGAACGGTTACGGAGATGTAACTGCTGTGGAATATCAAGATCTTAAAGCCGCTAAATTGGTTAAAAGTCAGTATATTTATTCACCACTTTTTATTATTGATGATGAAGAATTGCTTAAAACTAAAGAATGGCAAGGGGTTAATGAAGAAGTTTATTCAAAACTTTATAGTCCAGAAGACATTCAGGAAGCTTTTAATTTAGATCTTGGTAATTTTAAGAGAATTTTAGCAGAAGCTCCAAATGGACTTAAAAATACATTTAGATCTATAGCTATGAGTAAAATTGAAGACGGTAGTCTTGATAGTATTAACAAAATTAAAATCGTTGATGAAGTTCTTGGAACTGATTTAATGAATAGCTATGTAGCTAATAACTAAGTAAAGGAGATGCCATGTTGACAATAACTTATGATAAAGTTTATTCAAGATTTTTGTCATTGGTTTCCGCTTACGATTTAAAAGCAAAGTATGAATCTGATGCAGATACTACTAAACTTTTATTAGATGAATGGCTGATTTCAATTAAATCTGATCCTAAATGTAGAAAATTATTTTCATCTATTATATTAGATGAAACAGATAGAAGTATAACTTGTGTATTATCTCAATCTCAAGGAGATGATATTTCTGATATGGATTATATAGTTGAACTTTTCGGAAATGGTATTGCGTGGAAGTGGGTAACTCCAAAATATCTTTCTGATTTGAATGCTGGTATTATTATTACTGGCAGAGAAGTACAGGCGGCTTCTCAAGCAAACCATATGGCTCAGTTAGAAAAAATGTACATAGAAACTAAGATGGCATTCTATCGTCTTATAAAAAACTATGTATATATTAATAATTCTTATTTAAAATCTTAAATATGAATACAATGTATGGAGAACTTACCGCCGAACAATTTGAAAAATATAAGCAAAAATTGCATAATAAAATTCATTGGTTACTTTTATATAAAGAAGATAATAATGAAATTTTAGATGCATATTTTACTACTGTCCTTACCCAAATTACCACATTACATAAAATTTTAAATAAAGACATAGAAGTATTAGATTTAATGATAGATTTACAAATGGCTTATGATGAATATTTAAAACCAGATTGTGATTTTAAACTTTATAGGAAATTAATATTAGATGCTCATAATCTTATTGATAAACTTGGGGAGGAATAGATATGATTACTTTGGATAATTATTCTTCTGTTCTCCCCAATAGTTCTATTAAAGTAGCAAATGCACATCTAAATCAATCTGCTAATATAATAGAAAATACATGGAATTATGATCCACAAGTAAAACCTTGTTATATATATGATTATATGCACGACGACGTATCAGAGGTTAATAAAAATTATAATATACAACATAATACAGTTACTACAAATAAAACCGCTATATCATGTAAATATGTTATAACACAGTACCCAACAATTTCTACTACAGATGTTGAATATATTGTTCAATTTAAACCTAGTCAGACATGTTGTTTAACTTATTATGACTCTTTTTATGAAACTCCTTATGGTATGGAATTTCCGATAGGAATGTATTTAGATATACCAGATGAACAAGGTATTTATCGTAAATGGCTCATTTGTTTTAGAGATATGGAACTAGAATTTATTTCTTATCATATTTTAAGATGTAATTATTATTTTCATTGGATTAAAAATGGAATAAAGCATAAAATGTGGGGAGTAATGCGTAATAAAAATAGTTCTGGTGCGGGAGTAGATAGTGGAAGTAAGACTCAACAAGTTGATGCTAATGATCAATTTTGGTTACCTAAAAATATATATTCTGATGATTTAACTTATGATGATCGTTTAATTATTTCTAGTGTAAGACCAGATCCATTTGTATGGTCTGTTTCAAAAATTGAAAATTTATATCCGATAGGAATAAATAAATTAATTTTGTCACAAGATAAATTTAATTCTACAACAGATTATATTCCATTAATAAAAGAAACACCCTATGAAATGTATGCCAATTATTATTCTTCTTATATTATTCCCACTGATAATCCTACTACAATTGTGACAACAGATTATGGCAAGGTAATTAGTACAAATAATAATATAAAAGTAAATGGTAATTATAAAATTATGACTGTAAAGTTTTATAATAAAGATAATACAGAATTAACAAATTACAAAATATCAACAAACAAGTGGACTTTTATAGGAACTGATAATGTAAATTATCTTACAAATAATTTAATTACTCTTGTACAAAATGGAACAGATTATTCAAGTATTAAAATTAAATTTACTGGAAATGAGAATTATTTGGGAAAAATTATTAATTGTTCTGTCACTGATGATAATAACATAATTACTGCAATTATGCAACTAGAAATTATTAGTTTATAAGGAGTATATTATGATAACTGCACAGGACAAAAACGAATTAATAAATTTAAAGGGATTAAACAATACCCCTGTTTATGATTCAAATAATATCTATTATAAAGAAATTATTAAACAACATTTAATAGGACAAACGAGAAGTACAAAAGCCGAAGATATATTAAAGACTGCTACCAATAGCAGAAAATTATTATACTTACTTAATAATACAACATTAAATGAAGATGAATCAGACAGTTATATGTATATCAATATTTTTCCTTATTTCTTTTTAAATAGTACAACTCAAGTCACAGTAAAAAATTTTATATGTTATGAAATAAATAATCAGTTAAGATCTGATGATCTGGATGGTTTTTTTAAAAATTGTCAAATTATTTTTTATGTGCTATGCGACATAAATAATAATAATGATATTGTATCAGAAATTGGAGCAATGCGTCATGATTTATTAGGTCAAATTATTATTGATGAATTTAATTATAGTAATTGTTTTGGCACAAAATTATTATTAGTATCTGATGAACCTTCGATTTTAGATAAAACTTATGCTATGCGTACAATTGTATTTCAGAATGTTACACCTAACAATATTACTAGTGGAAATATAGTTGTAAATAATACTGGCAGGAGATAGAAATATGGAAAATAAGGATGATCAATCTCTTTTTTTAGATGAATTAAAATTGTATTTCGGGGAAGATTACACAATTAATGATTATATTACAATTCATCATCCAACAATAGGAGAAATTATCGAATTTGGTGAACGAAAATATTACAGTACAGTTAGAGCTCTAACTTGTATCCCAAGTGAAATGAAAAGTAGATTATGGGATATGGGAGTAGACTACTCTACTTTAACCGATTATGAATTATTTTTGTTTATGACACGAAATTTAACTAAAGAAGATACCAGTATTTTCTTTGGAGAATTAGATTTATCAAAATTAATTATGGATGAAAATAAAGCAAATAAACAAATAGTATTATATGATGAAAAACATACGAATATTATTATTGATATTTTGGCTTATTCAAAGATAACTAATTTTATAAATAAAATAAATGGAATAAGTCATAAAGTTGAAAAACCAGCTACAGAAACCGTAAAAAAATTATTAATTACTGTTGATCGACAAGAAATAAATAAAAATCAATCTAAAGATTATACATCACAATTAAGACCAATGATATCCGCTATGATGAGATATCCGGGTTTTAAATATAAAAAGTCTGAATTAAGAGAATGCGGTATTTTTGAATTTATGGATACCTATTTAGGAGCACAAATTTATATATCAAGTATAGCATTACTTCAAGGTAGCTATAGTGGTATGGTAGATACTTCTAAAATTAATACCGAGTTATTTGATTGGACGAGAATGGCAATTACTAAAAAACAATCGTAACTTGAAATCATTTTATTTTTTATGGAGGAAAAATTATGAATATTAATAACTTTGTTATTGATCACGTTCTGCGTGGAATTATGACTTCTACGTCAGATGGTTCTTATATGTGGTCTATTAACCAAATTACCGAGCCAAAGCTTGCTATTACATCTGATACAGCAGAAGCTAAAGATGCTCTCGGTACTACTATTACCACGTTTAACCGTGGTAAGAAAGCTGTATTTACAGCTAATAACTCATTATTTGATCTTGGTCTGTTTGCGGCTCAGAATGGTGTAGATAAAACAATTGCATCTGTTACTAATACAATTCCAACACCGGCTCTTGAGACAATTACATATCAGTCAACAGGTACTATAGTATTACAGAATGTACCGCTGTCTGCTGTCACAGCTATTTATCTTTTAAATGGTGATGGTACACTTGGTACAGCTTATGCGGCAGGTACATCTGCTTCTACAACTAAATTTGTATATGATTCTAGTACGCATACTATCACTTATCCTCTTGGATTAACAGCAGGAACACAGTTCCTTGTAATGTATGATTATAATATTACAGCTGGTACAGCTGTAGTTGGAGATGCTGTAAACTTTCCTAAAGCTGGTAAGTTTGTTCTTGAAGTACTTGGTACTGATGTTTGTGATCCTACAACTCAGATTCATGCATTTCTGGTATTTCCAAATGCTAAACTTGATGCGGCTGTAGATGTAACATTTACAACAGATGGTACACATCCATTTACAATTAACTGTCAGCAAGCTTATTGCGATACTTCAAAGGTTTTGTATAAATTGATTGTACCAGAAGAAGCATAATAAATCAAGAAGGAAAAATTATGTCAAAAATAAATAGACATTGTGCTTTATGTGGTGCAGGATATTATTTTTGTCCTACATGTAATGATGCAAATGCACAAATGAAATCAAGTTGGTATAATTTGTATGATACGGAAAATTGTAAAAATATTTTTGATATATTAGTTGATAATTTTTTACAAAAAGATACAAAAGAAATTTCTACTGAAAAATTAAAAGCTTGTGATTTAACAAATATTGATACATTTGATGTAGATATACAAGAACAGATTAGAGCTATTATTTCTTAATAGCAGTGAATTGATTAAAAACTTATAATAGAAATATTATATTGGGCGATAATTCACTAAAGAGTGGATTATCGCCGTTTTTTTAGTTTGAATAAGAGGAGAAAAGAATTAAAATGGAACCTACTAAGGTTAGAAGTGATCTAAATTTAAGTAAAAAAGAATATAATCCATATAGAACAATTAGAATTCTAAATCCATTACAGGCGGCTGTTTATTGGAATAATGGATTAATTCCATTAGATATTTATCCAAGTAAAGATTTTAAAACTCAAAAACCTATTATAATTTATGTTTTTGATAAAGAAGCTACAAAAGAAATTTGGGATATATGGTGTAGAAAAGAAAATAAATAATTTCTTTGTAAAATAAGTGAATATCTATTGCTTTTTATTAAAGAATATGATATTATTATCTTAACAGAAAAGAACGACAGACTTCTCTGTAATCTAATAGAAGGTGGGTGTTTCCGCTATAAACATAAAATTTTATGATACTAATGCAATACTGGAATTACAACAGAATATTTTTAAAGAAGACTTTTTTATTTCATCAATTACTTTACAAGAATTGGAAAATATTAAAGTGAGTTACAATAAGGACGAAAATACTAAATATAAGGCTAGAAAAATGATACATTTATTAGATAGAAATAGTAATAAATATAAAGTAATCATTTTTCAAAAATCTATGTTGTCTATCTTAGAAGAATTTGGTATGCAAGATACTCCAGATTGTAAAATTATGGCTTGTGTAAAAGCAATGGATGATCCTAATGTAATATTTGTAACAAATGATTTATGTTGTAGAACTATTGCTGAAAAAATTTTTAAATTAAAAGTAGAAAAATTAGAAAATAAAGATAACGCAATTTACAAAGGATATAAATATATATCAGGTACTACAGCTGAAATAAATGCTTGTATGGAAAATCTTGATTACAATGAATTATGCATTAATGAATACATTGTTATACGAGACATAGATCAAGATAATATTACAGAATTAAGATATGATGGAACTAAATTAGTTCCTTTAAAATTACCAGATAGTAGAGTAGTAAAGGGTAAAAATTCATTACAACGTTGTGCTTTAGATTTGTTAAATAATTCTAATATACCTATTGTAGCTATAATTGGTGGTGTAGGATCAGGTAAAACATTTTTAAGTATGCAAATGGGAATTTATAAAGTAGTAAAAAAAGGAGAACAGTCTAATGTACTTGGATGCCGAGAACCTATAGGAGAAGGAAGAGATATAGGGTTTCTTCCGGGAACTCAAGCAGAAAAAACAGGTAATTATTTTACACCACTTATACAACAATTAGATGGTGGAGAACAAGAATTAGAAGAACTATTAGAAAAAGGTATATTAACAACTACTATTCCTTATTTTATGAAAGGTACTACATATAATGATACCATCATATTATGTGACGAAGCAGAAGATTTAAGTGAAAAACAAGTACATTTAATTGGTACTCGCTTAGGAGAAAAGAGTCGTATATTCTTTTCTGGGGATTATAAACAGGCGATATTTAATTGCACATATGATAATCCATTAATTAAAATGTGTAACGCATTTAAAAATGATCCGAATTTTGGGTGTATATATCTTGAAGAAGATATAAGAAGTAAAGCTTCTGCTATGTTTAGTACTTTGTTTATTGATTAAAATGAATAGGAAGAGAAAAATATGAAAAAAGGAAAATGCATTAATAAAGATTTTTTAACGGTAGAAATTCCAGAAGGAATGGAAGAATTATCTAATTTACGATTACCAGATCCTCAATTAGTTGAATATTATGAAAGACTTAAAGAACGTAAAATTTATCTAAATGGTTTAATAAATGATGATTTTGTAGATTATTATCATAATATTATTAAATGGAATAAAGAAGATGAAAGTTCAAATATTCCTATTGAAGATAGAATTCCTATTAAAATATATATTAATTCAGATGGTGGAAGTTTAGAAGCTGTAATGGCTATTTGTGATATTATTAAAATTTCAAAAACTCCAGTATATACAATTGGATTAAGTAAATGTAATTCTAGTGGTTGTTTGTTACTATTAGCAGGACAAAAAAGATACTTATTAAAAGATTGTACGGTATTAATTCATGATGGATACACTTCCGCTGGTGGAACTACTGGAAAAATGATTGATACGGCAGAATTTTTAAAAATAACAGAAATACATGTGAAAGAATATATATTAAGTAATTCTACAATTACAGAAAAAGAATATGATGCTAACTATAGAAAAGATTGGTGGATGTTTGCAGACGAAGCGGTTTCATATCATATAGCTGACTTGGTTGTAACTGATATTGCAGAAATCTTATAATATATATGAGTGAAAAGGATGTAATAAAAAATGAGAAAGATAAATGAATTATATGTAAAAGAAACAGGAGTATTATGTAATTTAATTATAGAAAAAGTAAAATTAAATACAAATAAAAAATATGTAATTATTGGTTTTTTTGAAGACATTACATTAATTGTAGATTGGTTATCTAAAAATACAAATTATGAACTTAATGTAGACATAGAAATAGTTAATGGAAAAATTACTGATAATGAATATATTATGGTATTTGATGGAGAAAAAGAAGTAACAATTACTTGTTTATATAATGATATTTTAAAAGAATATGTAAATTATAGCTCCGACACTATATTT
>Ga0302285_10000015_pt1 | contig 131803 bp, 111 predicted proteins | sample III_Fen_E2_2_FD_200455 | JGI IMG/M metagenome (GOLD analysis project Ga0302285, IMG submission 200455) | Peat permafrost microbial communities from Stordalen Mire near Abisko, Sweden - III_Fen_E2_2 | ecosystem: Environmental > Terrestrial > Soil > Wetlands > Permafrost | place: Sweden... | reverse complement strand
GCTCTTTACGAAAACCACACAGAGTATTGTCAATAGTGTATACAAAAGATTATTCATAAAGGAATAGGAAGAAAAGAAATCAAAAGAATAAGAATCGATATAAGTGACAACTTTAGTCTCATTGCAGTATGCCTTAATAAAAAAGAATAAACAGCGAAGAGTACAATATAAATGAAAAGAGTCTGAAAAACTGTAGGTGAAAAATTCTCTATCGAAGAGGCTGGCAAATGATTAATAAAATCCATTAAATTATTCATCAGCGATACAAAGAATATCAAAACTGCTGCCAATAGACACTGAACAGATGGAAATAACCATAAGACAAATATCAACACAGCCAAATAAATTATAATCTGAGCGCATGGGATTACCACAATATTTGTCAGAAGAAAATAGACTGGAAATCGTCCGAAATAATATATAACAAGCGGGAATGTACCAACCTGAGCTGCAATCGAAATGGATAAAAGCTGAACAATGTATCCGATAATCCGATGACGCATAAGCCACTCTGGATTAAATAATTCATACAACGGCCTATAAAAAATCAAGATTGAAAGTACCGCGACGAAAGACAGTTCAAAACCCACATCAAACAGATTCTGAGGATTTGAAACAAGCATTATTATGGCAGCAAACGATAATGTATTTATTGACATCTTATCACGGTTAAGAAGTGACAAGAATGCATAAACAGATAACATTACAGCAGAACGAACTACAGACGGAGACATGCCAACCATAAAAACAAAAGTCCAGACAGATAAAACTATCAATACCGTAAAAACAGATCTAAAACGTCTGGCACCGAAGAAAAGCATTAATATAGAATACAATATGCCGAGATGAAGACCGGATAAGGCCAAAATATGGCTGGCACCAGCACGAGAATAAATATCTTTAGTTGACTTACTTAACAAAGATTTATCACCAAGTGTAAGGGCAGCAATGACAGCATATTTCTGGCCATCAAATCCCAGTGATTTATATCTTTTTAGAAATACTGTACGGAAACGCATTATTTCAAGTTTTGTTCTTTCTACTAGCGATATGTGTGAGATATCAATACTACGTCTTTGCCAATAAATGTCGTCAATATAGGTTATACCTGAGAATCCATGTTCAATAAGATAACGAGCATAATTGAAATTTGATTTCTCCCGACAATAAGGACGACACACCTTTGATGAAAATATGATGCCGTCTCCGATTTCAAGTTTCTCACTACATTCATCCTTGAAGATAAAAGTCTTAACGAGCGGATTAGATTCATCATAAACACGATTGCTAAACCTAACGATTCGAATATCACATTCCACTACCTTTTCTTTTATTATAGGTGTATTAACAATGACTCCCTCTGCCTCAGAAGGCTCCGAAGACCATACAACAATCTCTCTGCTAATCTGATTTGAGATAAGGAAACATCCGAAGAAAAAGAAAAACATAAAAATAAGTGCTGTCTGCAAAAATATATGTTTTCTAACCACTATACAAAATAAAGTTGTGAGAGACAGACATGAAAACCACACATAGACACCAATAATAGCTCCACAGTAATTTCCTATGATTATTCCCAATATAATCGCAATAGCTATCCGAAGCAAAGGAAATAACTGCACACGCGAATTTACATACATCAAATTGTTAGTATCTATGATTATACAAAAAGTGGTTACCAAAGACAAAGGTACAAATAAAATTAAATACAGCGATATATCCAGCCTCATTTTTTAAGAAAAGACACTTGGATACAAACAGGTTCCACAGAATATCGAAAAATTAACATTATTCTTTTATTAAAAAATAACAAATAATGCAGTAATAAAGAAAAGCTGCATTTTAACATACGGGGAATAGTGGTTTTACGACTATTTTCCGTCTATTAAAATAATGTGTAATAAAACTTGTTTCGTATGGATAAATTAGAAATAATAAAAGAGCTGAATGTTCTATTTCAGGACGTATTAAAAAAAGGTGAAGTTAAACTCGCCATTGAATCCACAACAGATGATGTAGAGGGATGGGACTCCCTCACTAATATGTTGATCATCAATACGATAGAAAAGAAATATAGCATTAAATTTGGATTCAGAGAAATTATCAAACTAAAAAATGTTGGCGATTTATGTAATGCCATAATTAAAAAAGCTGCTTAATTAAAATATGTCCTTCATATCTATTTGTTTCACTATTCTGTTTATTTGCAGTATAGTTCTATTTTACGCATTGCCTAAATCGCAAAAGCTTATACTGCTCGTTTCGAGCTTTATTTTTATCGGTTATTATCACATTGCTTTTCTTGCTATAGCAGTGGGCATTGCTATGATAACCTACTTTGCAGGAAGAATGATTGCCACAGCCGACAATGACAAGAAAGCGGGATGGTTATTATTATCATCAATTCTATTGTTAGTTTTCATTTGGCTTGCATTACGCCATCCTTGGATTGTACCCAAAAGCATTTATTTGTTCCCACTAGGCATATCATTCTATTCGTTTCAAGCACTCTCCTACCTTATAGATATATATTGGGGTGACGAGAAGCCAGAACGGAACGTATGGGATTTTCTAATATACATGCTCTTCTTCATGAAATTTCTATCAGGGCCTATCGAACGTTCTGGTGACTTTCTTCCTCAGATAAAGGGGGAAAAAACATTTGATTACGATATTGTATCGTTCGGACTAAAACTTATTGTGATTGGCCTTTTCAAAAAGGTAGTTATAGCGGATAATATGGCGCCTTATATAGACAACATGTATGCAGGGATGCATACTGCATCGGGAGTACAACTACTGATGACCTGTCTGCTATACCCTATTCAGTTATATACTGACTTTTCTGGATATACAGATATCGCTATAGGAGGAGCAGCAATGTTCGGACTTAAACTAGCCCCAAACTTCGACAGACCTTTTATATCCAAATCGACATCGGAATTATGGCGTAGATGGCACATGTCTTTATCATTCTGGGTACGAGACTACGTGTATATTCCACTCACATCAGTGACAAGAAGGATGGGGCTCACAGGTATTTCATTCAGCCTGATAATAACATTCACAGCACTTGGATTGTGGCACGGAGCAGGATGGAATTTCGTTGTTTACGGTCTTATACAGGGTGTTATTATCACATACGAGATGTTAACGACAGGTCTGCACAAACGTATGGCAAACGCCATGGGACAGAGTTTTTACAATTCTGTATTTATTATCCGAACTTATTTATTATACGCTGTATCACTAGTCTTTTTCAGAGCAGAATCGCTATCAGATGCTACTTATCTGATAAGCCATATTTCATTGCAGGTGAATAGTAAATGGAATGAGATTAATATAGGTATGCCCGATCGTAATACTCTAGTATGTAGCATAACTTTTGTGCTATTAATGGTATTTGAGCACTATAATCAAGATAATAATCTCATCAAAGTTATAAGTAAGAAACCTACCGCGGTGAGATGGATCGTATACTACATTATAGTACTTATTCTATTTATATACGGGGCATTCAATACTGACACTTTTGTTTACCTACAATTCTAAATAACAATCTACAATGAAAAAAAATAGTGCATCTTTCATTATAAAATGTATACTGCTAGCATTACCATTTATGATAATTGCTGCAGTATACTTCATGTGCGACCCTTATATGGTATTACATAAATATAAGAGATATGACAGATCTTGTATGTTTCTGAACGAAAGTTTTGTAGGTTGGCAGACATATCTCAACAATAAGAACTCCGTGAAGTTGAATTCTTTCATGCTTGGAAATTCATGTACCATGGGAATAAAATGCTCTTCATGGGAAAAATATATCAGCAAAGATAGCCATGCAATAAGACTCTACGGTAATGCAGAACGTCTATCATCAGTGTATCTGAAGATGAAGGCCTTGGACAGCATTCACGCACCGATGAAACATGTAATGGTCGTGGCAAACATTTCATTAATAGAGAATTCGACACTTACCCCTTTTGCAACCAATCTTCTTCCTCCAGGAGAAGGAGATATCAGCGAAACACATTTCCAATGCTGCTTCCTGCAGGCTTTCTTCGTTCCATCAAACTTATTTTCATTCCTCGACTATAGCCTTTTTCATCACTATCGGAAGTCTATGGACGGCATTATCAATCCATTTGGAGTGATACGAAATCCTATAAACTGTGAGGCAATCAACCCGCATGAAGAAGAAATTGCCAAGATGGACGACAGATACTGGACTCTCAATAAAGGAAAATTCCAGCAGATTCGCAAACCATCTGAACATAAACCGGTAATCGGAGACTTACAATATAATCTACTAATGAAAATAGCAGATATCTGTCATAAGAACCATACAGATTTCAAGTTTATTATTGGCCCTGAATATGACCAAGTGAAACTCAACCATAAAGACTTTATAATACTTCAGAAAGTATTTGGAAATAAGAATGTATACGACTTTACTGGCAAAAACTGCCTAACAAACGATATACATAACTTCTACGACCCAGACCACTTCAGACCTATTGCTGGGGACTATATGTTGAAAGCTGTTTACGGTCAATCTTGCCATTAGCGTTCAGAGGGAAATGCTGTATGCAACAAACAGATGCCGGTATCATATAAGAAGGTAATTTAGTTTTTAGATATTCGATAAGCGGGACTGTATCTACGGTCTCGCTTTCTATATAAAGTGATAACACGTCATTACCTGTAATATTCTTAGTAACAACTGCCACGGCATTTGTTTGTCCTCCCATGAAGACACGTGAGCGCTCCTCTATTTCTCCTAGTTCTACTCTATAACCCTGAATTTTTACCTGAAAGTCAATGCGTCCATAATATAATATGTCCCCGTCATCATCAGCTGCGCACAAGTCTCCTGTACGATAATAACGAATACCATCTTTCTCAAAGAAAGCCTCAGCATTCTTCTGTGGATTATTCCAATATCCCTTAGTTAGTTGCTCACCCGACAAACAAAGTTCTCCTTGTCCACCAGATGACACTTCTTCATTTTTATCATTCACGATAATACAATGAGTGTGTTTCATTGCTTTTCCTATACATAACGCACCACTTACAGACTTATTTATTATATCAGGTTTAAAATGATAAACCGTACAATAAATTGTACATTCAGTGGGGCCATACAAGTTGTCTATTCGGGCATTGGGAACACTATGACTCCACGCCTGTGTATCATCCACGAGCAGAGCTTCTCCACAAAATATAGAGTAACGCATTTCATCGACAGTTATCTCATCCATATAAGGACGCATGTAATGGATTATTGACGGAACCATTAAAGCAAACGTAAGGCGATATTCATCTAATAATTCAAACACCTTCATATACTTTACGGTATTTGACGGCACCGTATATGCACAAGCACCCACCAGCATCGGTATCAGATAAGACTGAACAGAAAGATCGAAGGTGAGATCAAACATCTGTAAGCAACGGTCGTTGCAATCAATCTGATAATCGAGAGAAAGAAAAGCGTCGACGAACGCTGCCAGATTTCCACGCATAAGAGGAACACCTTTAGGACGTCCAGTACTACCAGATGTAAACAATAGGTACGCATCGTCAGTCTCAGGGTATTCAGTGTATTCCGTTATATCATATCCGTCAAAGTTCAAATCACTGGTCATTATAATTGTACCATAGATATAACGTGTTGTTTTGCTTGAATCGAGAATAACGTTCATCTGTACCTGAGATATAATATCAAGACAACGCTCCAAAGGTTGAAAAGGGTGAAGCGGCACATAACATTTTCCTTCCAGCCATAATGCAAAGATTGAAGCATAAGTATCCAAATCATTATTGGCCACAAGACCTACATACCTTGATGTCAAAGGGCGGATGGCCTGTCGTATTCGTGATATACTTTTTGATAAATCTTCATAAGTATAATATTTATCTTCAATAAAGAAGGCGTTTTTTTCTTTGTATGCTGTCAGCGAATGAAGCAGTGGAGTTATAATATTTTTTGAAAAGGTATGCATTGTTTTTAAGATATTTTTTATGGGAAACACATCTGAGAAAAGAATATTTACTCTTGACCCATTGGCTTTTTAATTAATAGTCCTTATATTTTCTTTCACATAACTCATATTAACATATTCTGCTTTATTAGAAAATTAATAGTGTAGTTTCATTATTTTGTCACGACACTGTTCCATGAGCCATTTCGGAGTAGAAGTTGCACCGCAAATCCCTACCGTCTCTATATCCTTGAGCCAAAATTTGTCTATCTCATCAGGGCCTTCAATAAGATGAGTGTTAGAATTCACACTACGGCATTCTTTATAAAGCACTTTCCCGTTGCTGCTTTTCCTGCCACAGACGAATAAAATGAGGTCATGCTTTGAGGCGAATGACGAAATATTGGGCATACGGTTGGCCACCTGACGACAAATAGTATCATAACTTTTAAATTTGGCAGTCGGTGAGATGTGCGACTGAATATAACTGATAATATGATGAAATTCGTCGAGAGACTTTGTAGTCTGCGAATATAAACAGATATCACGACTAAAATCAAGGCTCTTAACATCATCTAGGCTTTCAACGACAATGGCATGACTACTAGTCTGTCCAACCAGACCGAGTACCTCAGCATGACCATTCTTTCCAAATATCATAATCTGCTTCTCACTATCATCATTATATTGACGTTTTATACGTTGTTGAAGCTGGAGAACTACAGGACATGTTGCATCGATTATTTCGATATTGTTATGACAGGCCACTTCATAAGTCTCCGGAGGTTCACCGTGAGCTCGTAAAAGGACCTTTACATCATGGAGCTTTCTCATCTCTTCATGATTAATAGTTATCAGTCCCATATTCTTAAGTCGCTCACACTCCATCCCATTATGAACGATATCTCCAAGACAATAAAGTTTCTGGCCAACAGACAATTCTTCCTCGGCCTTCTGTATGGCTGTGGTTACTCCGAAACAGAAACCACTACCCTCGTCTATCTCTACCTGAAGCAAAATTTAATGATTTATAAATTACACATTATGAATATCGTCTCAATCTTTCGATTTTAACAGGTCGTAATATTTATCCAACAGCAGTTTAGCGGCAACAAATGAGGTTTGCTGGCCTCCAATAACAGAATTTTCTGAATTTTCCATTTGTGATGATATGAATGGATTATTATAGAAGCTATTACGAAGGTGCTCATTTATGGTTTCATACATCCAATATTTACTCTGCTCATTACGACGATAATCGAAGTAGCCATTCTTCTTTACGAAGTCGATATATTCGTATACCATATCCCATATCTCCTTTATACATTTGGCATAAAATCCTGAGTAACAGATTACCTTCGGCATCCAACCGCTATCAGGTTGGGGAAAGAAATGGAGGGCATTACGGAAGTTTGTTGCTGCCATTTCACATTTTTCCACATTGTTACCGTCACACTTATTGATCACAATGCCATCAGCAATTTCCATAATACCACGTTTGATACCTTGAAGTTCATCACCGGTCCCAGCTAGTTGAATAAGCAAGAAGAAGTCAACCATAGAATGACATACGGTCTCACTCTGTCCAACTCCAACGGTTTCAACAAATATTTTATCATAACCAGCTGCTTCACAAAGTATGATTGTTTCACGTGTCTTACGAGCTACACCTCCGAGCGAACCTGCTGTAGGGCTAGGTCGTATAAACGAATTAGGATGTACAGCAAGTTTCTCCATACGAGTCTTATCCCCAAGTATACTTCCTTTAGAACGTTCCGAGCTCGGGTCAATAGCAAGTACAGCGAGTTTACCTCCATAATTATTGAGCACATGAAGACCAAATTCATCGATGGAAGTGCTCTTGCCTGCACCAGGTACACCGCTGATACCCACTCGAATAGAACTTCCACTATAAGGCAAGCATTTCTCAATAACCTCCTGAGCCTTGGCCTGATGGTCTGGATTTACACTCTCTACAAGAGTTACAGCCTGACTGAGGATAGTAACATTACCTTTGATAATGCCTTCCACAATCTCTTGTGTTGATAATACACAATGACGGAATCTCCCACGTTTCAAGTAAGGATTGACAATAGATTTTTGTTCTACGCCGGAATTGACAGTTAGCCCTTTATATTCTAAACTATTTTCGGGATGTTCCATTATTCAGTTACGTTTATATCAATTATCATTTTGGGGTTAGACGGGTCATTGGTTATCATCAGTACACGCGGTTTACTACGGACGTTTCTGATATATTTTTCCACAGCTGTGACTTTCATTTTTGTAGTTTCTCCTCTCTTAAGAATACGTTTACCGAGAGTTACCTCTAAACCTGAGGTGAATACTTGAAGTGAGGTTATGTTAAGATCGCTGCTGCCAACATTAGTTATTAGCAAAGTTCCGCTTTTCTTGGATTTACTTCCAAAAGGACCAAGTTCTATAGACTTTTGTGAAATACGTATTGAAGGTGCCAACTTACGCTCCGATTCGGTCATATTCTTAAAATCAGGTAGCAATACAGCCGACACATTTATGCTATTTTCATCACACACATTATCTCCCGCAAAACGAGAAAGATATACCATTGTCTGAGTTAATCCGTAATCACGTAGTTTCTTTGAATCAAGAGTAAAGATAATCTTACCCGACTGTCTTGGATATAGTAATGAAGGTACAGCCGTTACTGTAAGATAAGCAGGAAGATGCATCACTACAGGCTTATATATCTGCTTTCCACCATTCACAATCTGCATTTCCGCTACAGATATGTCACCACAATTCACATTATCAAACTCAACATCATTTTTATTTACATGCAAATAACTTATTTTGAAAGGATATATTGCTGAATAATCTATAACTTCAGAAGCCACTACACCCGTCAAAGTCAAATAAACCGGTTTATCGAATCCTCGGAAATGTACCGCAACCTGCTTATTGAAATGCCCCAACATCTGAGCATCAAAAGTGGCAGAAATAAAAAAACGCTGTCCTAAAGACACCGACTTTTGTGGATATTCTGCAACGGTGCAACCACAACTGGTCTCTACCGTATCGATATTCAACTGACGTAAACTCCGATTGCGCAACTCAAACCGAGCAGTAACAGGTTTTCTGAACAACACTTCTCCACAATCGATAATTTTATTTGTTATTGTCAATTTTGGCTGTGCCAATAATAACAACGGCATCAACATCAATAATACGATTATATTTATTTTTGTTTTCATACACTAATCACAATTATGTAACAAAGATACTGCAATATTAGCTAATAACAAAAAGAATTCATTTTTTTTTGTAAAACATCCCGTTTTTACATAAAATTCCCATATATTTGCAGAAAATTTACACAACTTCATGATATATATCAGCCTACCTGATAGCACAGCAAGAGACTTATCCTTCTATTTGTCGATGGAAGAATATGTGGCGAAACATAAGAATGGAGACGACTATTTCTTTATGTGGCAAGTACAACCGAGCGTTATTTTCGGAAGAAATCAACTGATAGAAAACGAAGTAAATCTCACCTTTTGTCGTGAGCACAACATCAAAACCTATCGGAGAAAGAGTGGAGGAGGATGTGTCTATGCAGACATGACCAACGTGATGTTTTCTTATATTACGAAAGATGAAAATGTAAACTTTACCTTCAACAGATATATTAATATGGTTGTACTCGTTCTTAGGAAACTGGGCGTTGAAGCAAATGCCAACGGACGGAACGATATCATGATAGATGGCCGGAAGGTGTCAGGAAACGCTTTTTACCATATTCCCGGAAGAAGCATCGTACATGGCACGATGCTGTATGATACAAACATGATAAACATGGTGGGAAGTATAACACCGACGGACGAGAAGTTATTGAGCAAAGGAGTAAGCAGTGTGCGTCAGCATATCGCCCTACTTAAAAATTATACATCCGTCAACCTTGATGAGTTCAAGTCTTTTGTTAGGAGAAACCTGTGCGAAAATGAACTTATGCTGTCCTATGATGAGATATTAGAAATTAAGAAAATTGAAAAAGAATACCTTTCGAATGAGTTTATCTATGGCAACAATCCAAAATTCACTGTAGTACACAAACGGAGAGTTGAGGGTGTTGGGGATTTCGAAGTCCGCATCGAATTGAAAAATGACTTTATAAAAGAGATAAACATTATGGGTGATTTTTTCATTGTGGGAGACATTGACAAAGAGATATTGGAAAAACTACGGAATGTGAAGATGGAGAGAGAGGCAATCATGAATGCACTCCCCGAAAGAGTGGATAATATAATTCTCAATCTCGGTAAAGATGTACTCGCAGACATTATTATTAATAACTAACAATTTTAAAAGAACATATATGACAAGTAAAAGAACATGTCTTTATAACAAACATGTGACCCTCGGAGCACTTATGCAACCTTTCGGAGGATTCGATATGCCTATACAATATAGTTCAATAATCGAAGAACACAACGCAGTTAGAAATGATTGTGGAGTGTTTGACGTTTCCCACATGGGTGAAGTAACCGTGAAAGGCAATGATGCAGAACGTTATGTGAATCATATTTTCACAAATGACATAACGAATGCGCCTATAGGCAAGATCTATTACGGAATGATGCTTTATCCCAATGGTGGTACTGTAGATGATTTATTAGTATATAAGATGGCTCCCAACGATTTTTTCATTGTTATCAACGCATCAAACATAGACAAGGATATCAAGTGGATGCAGGAGAATTCCGCAGGTTTCGATATAGAATTGACAGACCGGTCCGATTATTACGCCCAACTGGCTATACAAGGACCTAAATCGGAAGATGTAATGCTATCCGTACTCAATTTAGAGTGTAAGGAACTCGAATTCTACACTGTTAAAACCATCAATATTAGAGAAGAATCTGTTATTATTAGCCGCACAGGATATACTGGTGAAGACGGATTTGAAATCTATGCCAGTCACGATTTTATCTGTCGTCAATGGGATAAGCTGATGGAAAGCGGTAGAGTAAAACCTTGTGGACTTGGATGTAGAGACACACTGCGTTTCGAAGTAGGACTACCTCTTTATGGAGACGAACTGAGTGAGACAATCTCACCAGTGATGGCTGGACTAGGAATGTTTTGTAAACTTGATAAAAACGAATTCATAGGAAAAGAAGTTATCGCGAAACAGAAGTCAGAGGGAGTTAAACAAAAGATTGTCGGTATTGAGCTTGCTGACAATGCTATTCCACGTCATGGATATGACGTACTTTTCAGTGGTAATAAGATTGGTGAAGTTACCACAGGATATCATTCCATCTCTACTGACAAGAGTGTTTGCATGGCACTGATTGACAGCGAACGCTCTAAAACAGGTACTGAGGTTGAGGTTCAGATACGCAAGAAGACGTTTAAAGGAACAGTAATCAATAAGAAATTTTACGGGAAACATTATAAAAAGGATTAAACAATAAAACTTAATTAAATTAACATGGCTAAAGTTATAGAAGGACTCTATTATTCAGAGTCACATGAGTTTGTAAGGGTGGAAGGCAATTGCTGCTATATTGGCATTACAGATTATGCACAGAACGCACTTGGCAACGTGGTATATGTTGACCTGCCCGATGAAGACGAAGAAATAACAGCAGGTGAAGAATTCGGCGCAGTAGAGAGTGTAAAGGCTGCCAGCGATCTGAATTCGCCTATAAGCGGAACAGTAATAGAGGTTAACAACGCCCTCGAAAATAATCCAGAGCTTATCAATAAAGATGCTTTTGAAAATTGGATTATAAAAGTAGAGATGAGCGACAAGTCTGAGTTAGAGAACTTGATGGATGCAAAAACTTACGAGGAATTTTGCATAAAATAGTAGATAATATTAGAATAAAGAAATGACATTTAAATTTTTTCCACATACCAACGAAGAAGAATTTTCTATGCTTGATAAAGTTGGAGCAAAATATAGAGAAGATCTTTTTGCCGATATACCTGAAAGTATCAAGTTTAAGAATGATTACGATCTGCCATGGTCTATGAGCGAAATAGAGATAAGGCAGTTTTTTGACAAATTAGGAAAGAAAAACAAACAGTTGAAGGTGTTTGCAGGAGCTGGGGTTTACGATCATTATACCCCCGCCATTATACCAAGTCTCATCGAGAGATCCGAATTCCTTACCAGTTATACCCCCTATCAGGCAGAGATTTCACAAGGTACACTGCACTATATCTTTGAATATCAGAGCATGATGGCCGAACTCACAGATATGGACGTGTCAAATGCCTCGATATACGACGGAACCACGGCCACTGCGGAGGCTGTACTTATGGCTGTCGCAGCAGGAAAGAGATGCAATAAGGTACTTGTTTCATCGACAATTGACCCAAAAATTCTGAAGGTGGTAAACACTTATGCCCACTTTCACGGAGTGAATATTGAAATGATTGACGCTAAAGACGGCGTCACAGATAAAGAAGACTTAAAAAATAAAATATCTACAGGCAGTGTTGCAGGTGTTGTAATTCAACAACCTAACTATTACGGTATCGTTGAAGACTACAGCGGTTATGCCGACACATGCCATGAAAACAAGGCACTTCTGATCATGAACAGCGTGGCCGCTGACCTTGCGGTACTCAAGTCTCCTGGTCAATGGGGTGCCGATATTGCTGTTGGTGACTGTCAGAGTCTCGGAATACCAATGAACTTCGGTGGTCCGTACGCAGGATATATGTGCTGCACCGAGAAACTAACACGCAAAATGCCGGGAAGAATCGTTGGAATGACCAAGGATAATCGTGGGCAGCGTGCTTTTGTACTCACGCTTCAGGCTCGCGAACAACATATCCGCCGTCAAAAGGCGACATCGAATATCTGTTCCAACGAGAGTCTTATGACTCTTTCTGCCACGATATATATGTCATTGTTAGGTAAAATAGGCCTTTATGAGGCTGCTGAGTTATCTTATGGAGGTGCTCATTACTTGTATGAGGGACTATTGAGAACAGGACACTTCACGAAAATCTTCGATGCTCCTTTCTTCAATGAATTCTGCGTGAAGTACGATGGTGATGTAGACGAATTACAACAGATGTTCATTAAGAACGGCATCATGGGAGGCTTTAAAATAGATGAAACGACACTGATGTTTGCTGTTACAGAGAAACGTACAAAGGATGAAATCGATATGTTGATTAATTTAGTTAAGGAGGGAGTAAGATGAATGACAAGCTATATGGTAATCTGATATTTGAGTTATCTCATACAGGTAGAGGTGGTTATACACTTCCCTCAAACCAATATTTTGGGCACTGTTCGAGTGATCTGCCTTCAAATCTGAGAAGAAGCGGATATGCTCAATTGCCTGAATGCGACGAGATGACCGTAGTGCGCCACTATACAAACCTTAGCGGAAATAATTTCGGCGTTAACAATGGATTCTACCCGTTAGGCAGTTGCACGATGAAGTATAATCCTGTCATCAACGAGGAGATTGCTGCCATGCCGGAATTTGCTGGTCTACATCCTCTGCAGTCGGCAGATACTTGTCAAGGAGCTTTGGAGGTCTATTATAATCTTCAGAAAGCTCTTTCGAATATTACGGGAATGAGCGAGTTTACCCTCAATCCATTTGCAGGAGCACATGGAGAACTTACCGGCCTGATGATTATCCGTTCCTATCATCAAAAACGCGGCGATAATAAACGTATTAAAGTGATCGTTCCCGATTCTGCTCACGGCACTAATCCTGCATCAGCAGCAGTATGCGGACTAGAAGTTGTGGAAGTGAAGAGTACACCTGAGGGGACTGTAGACGTGGAGAATCTGAAAGACCTGCTCGATGACACCGTGGCTGGAATGATGATGACCAATCCTAATACATTGGGACTTTTTGAGAAAGATATCCCAGAGATATCGAAACTGATACACGACTGCGGCGGACTGATGTATTACGACGGAGCTAACCTAAACCCAATGCTCGGTATATGCCGTCCAGGTGATATGGGATTCGACGTAATGCACGTAAATCTGCATAAGACATTCTCTACTCCTCACGGAGGAGGAGGTCCTGGATCAGGACCTGTAGGCGTAAAAAAGGGACTGGAAGGTTTTCTACCTACACCAAAGGTACTTAAAAAAGATGGTAAATTCTCTATCTCGACAGCTGATGACAACAACATTTCTGTAGGTGCTTTTTTAGGAAATTTTGCGGTGATACTACGTGCATACTCATATATACTAAGTCTCGGATACGGATATATAAGCGATGTGGGATTCTATGCTACGCTAAATGCCAATTATATCAAAGAGTCCCTGAAAGATGACTATGAACTTCCAATAGAAGGTCTATGCAAACATGAGTTTGTATTCAACGGACTTAAGGATAAATCGACAGGTGTGACCACGATGGACATAGCTAAACGTCTACTGGATTACGGATATCACGCACCAACGATCTACTTCCCTCTCCTATTCCACGAGTCACTAATGATTGAGCCGACCGAGAATGAAAGTAAAGAGACCATTGACGGGTTTATCAGCGTGATGAAACAAATTTCCAGAGAGGCTAAAGAGAATCCAGACATCGTGAAAAGTGCACCACATAATACCCCTATTGGACGTGTGGATGATGTGCTTGCGGCAAAGCATCCAATTCTCACATACAAGCAACTGATGAACGATGAACAAAAGTGATTTAATCATTATAGGTAGCGGACCCGGCGGTTATCGTGCCGCCGAACACGCTGCCAAAAATGGTCTCTCGGTAACAGTTATCGAAAAGGCTCATATTGGCGGTACATGCCTAAACGAAGGTTGCATACCGACAAAGACACTTTGCCATCATGCTAAAATCATCGATACCTTGATGGATTCCGAAGTCTACGGGCTAAGTGGAATGAATTACGACATCGACTTTGCAAAGATAATGGAACGCAAAGAGGCTGTAATATCTCAACTTCGGAATGGTGTAGAAATACTGATGCAACAGTCCGGAGTAACAGTTATTATGGGCGAAGCACGTTTTAAGGATGCACACACGATATCTGTTGGAGAAGAAGAATATACAGCAACAAATATTATCATCGCTACAGGTTCACAGGCGAAGATTCCCCCGATAGAAGGAATCAATTCTGATATCGTTATAACATCCCGGGAACTTCTTAATATTAATAAAATTCCCAAACGTCTATGCATTGTTGGTGCAGGAGTTATAGGTATGGAGTTTGCATCCGTCTTCAGCAGTTTCGGAAGTGAAGTGACGGTTATTGAATTTCTTAAGGAGTCACTTCCTGTTTTGGATTCAGACATCGCAAAAAGATTACGGCAGACGTTATCAAAACGGGGAGTGAACTTCTACATGCAATCGGCAGTGAAAAAGATCAGTGGACATACTGTCATGTTTGAACGAAAAAACAAGAATGAACAGGTTGAAACCGACTTGGTGCTTATATCAACCGGTCGTGGAGCAAATATCGATGGACTTCATCTTGAAGATGTCGGTATAGAAAACGATCGAACAGGAATCAATGTCGATGAAAACATGCAGACAAATATCTCTGGTATTTATGCTGTGGGTGATGTTAACGGCAAGTGTATGCTTGCTCATGCAGCTACGGCTCAAGGTATACATGCTGTAAACCATATTATAGGTAAACCTGATCATATCTGTTTCAATATTATTCCATCAGCGATTTTCACAAATCCCGAAGCAGCAAGTGTGGGAATGAGTGAAGATATCTGCAAGGATAAAGGGATTGAATACATTTGCAAGAAAGGTTATTACCGTGCTAATGGTAAAGCTCTTGCCATGAATGAAACGGAAGGTATGCTCAAACTTATTTCTGATCATGAAGGAAGGATTATTGGCTGTCATGCCTTTGGTGCACATACTGCAGACATCATTCAGGAAGTAAGCGTGTTGATGTGTAAGAATTCAACCGTTGAAGAACTTAAAGATATGATTCACACCCATCCTACATTTGGTGAAATACTACAAAGTGTAAGTGAGCAATTCTAATCATCCATAAAATATTCAAAGGGGCTGTGTAAGAAATACACAGCCCCTTATTTCTACCTTATTTTATATTTGTTTCACCATTTTCATTGAGAATTTACCTTCAAAGATTAAAATCAAAAATCAAGATTTGATAAAGACAAATAAAAAAGCCTTCATCGTACGACATACATATTATGTATAAAAACGATGAAGGCCATGATTATCTTTTTTCTAAATTACTTTATAACATTTACCGGGGATATTGTAAAATGGAATTCCTTGTCACCATAGTTTACACGATATTTAGGAAGAGCTTCCGCATTTCCGCTCCAGCTGTCAATACCGCCAACACCGGTCTGAGCCATATCAAGATAAAGATTAACATAAGGAGATACGGGAACCTCTGGACAATGACGCTGATGTTTGTCATTGCCCTCATCTAGATCTTTGATTTCATAATTCAAGGCCGAAGCAGAGAATGGAGCTGATGTTATTTCCAATCCTACACCTGCAGGTGTAGTCTGCTTCCACCAGCGAATATCGCTTTTGGTACCTGTTTCCTGCGGACGAATATAAGAATAGAACTGTTCATCCGCTGTCTGAGTATAGATTCCGATGTTCTGAGATTCCTTGCGGTCGGCATAATTTTCTATTGGACCACGTCCGTAGAATGTACTCTTGTTCATCAACTTCGGCAATTGCATCACAACACCGAACCTAAACATATTTGATACTTTTTTAGTACTGTCGACAGTCATCTTCTCGGTCACGTTCATCCTTCCGTCTTCATTGAAAGAATAAATCATTGTGAGTTTTGCACTGACATCCGGCATATCATAAGTAGTAGTAACTGATGATCCATATTCAATTCCAGATACCTTTTTACTCTTACCGACGGTTATCGATACAAACTTGATTATTGGATTATGCCATACTTTGAATCTATGTTGCAAACCTGCACCCATATCGTTATCAGTTACAGCGCGCCAGAAGTTTGGTTTAATAGTGCCCTTATCACCGAGCATAGGACTGCCCATCAAGTCGTAACGTGTCAGATATCCGTCAGTCTTGCTGAACTCTACATTGAACAGACCATTGCATACAGTAATTTTGTCACTCTTCTTGTTGTTCTCTATCTTGATTTTAGTATTTACATTCTTAGCTACAATATTTTTAGAAATAAGAACACCAGAGAACGGTCGAACCTCGAACTGCTGATGCGCCACAACCTGACCCGTCTTCATAAGAGGTTCTTCAGATTTCAACTGATACTCTATGTTGAGAAGTAATTCAGCATGTTCATTGATATCATTGTTACTGGATAATAAGGTTTTCAAATCATAAGGCAGAGTGTATTCCTCTGTCTGATGAGGAGCAACGTTCAGGTTGTCTACAAAACCGTTCTTGATTGCGATACCATTAGCCATAAGAGTCCAAACCAGCTTATAATTAGACAAATCACGGAAGAAATTCTCGTTGAAGACTTTGATTTTACCGTTCAAAAGGTCAACTGGGGTTGTCCATATATTCTGATAGAAATAACCCACTTCGTGAGCATGGGGATTAGGATAACGGTCAGGATTAATAAGTCCGTTGTCGTTGAAATTATTGTCGCTCGGATCATAATTATTATAGTCACCACCATATTTCAGAATATCCTGCCCCTGAGCATTCTTTCCATGCAAAGCCTGATCCACAAAGTCCCAGATGAAACCGCCCTGATACTTAGGATACTTACGAACCAGATCCCAATATTCCTTGAAACCACCACAAGAGTTACCCATGGAATGAGCATATTCGCATTGAATAAGCGGCTTCTGGTCTTTTGGGTCATTGCTGCGGGCATACCATTCACAACCACCCTGACTCAGATACATAGGGCAATATATTTCTGTCTTATCACCTTTACCAGCCTGTTCATACTGAATAGGACGGCTCAGATCCTGTGTTTTTATCCAATCGAAAGCATCTGAGAAATTTTTGCTGAACACAGTCTCATTACCAAGCGACCAAATAATGATACTTGGATGATTGAAAAAGGAACTGACATTATGCTGATTGCGTTCCAATACCTGTTTTGCGAAAAGCTTTTCAGTCATCACTCTGGCATCCTCGCCATATCCGAATCCGTGAGATTCCTGATTAGCCTCAGCGCAGAGATATATTCCGTATTGATCGCACAATTCATACCAGAGCGGATCGTCAGGATAATGGCATGTACGAACAGCATTGATATTAAAACGCTTCATGATTTGAATATCCTGTATCATACGTTCACGAGAAACGACATAGCCACCGTCCGGGTCCATCTCATGACGATCGGCACCTTTGATATAAATAGCCTTGCCATTTACCAAAAGTTGAGCATTTTTTATCTCCACCTTGCGGAAACCCACCTTTACAGGAATAGACTCAACAACCTTCTGCCCTTTCTGACCGACAGTAGCTACCAAAGTATATAAATAGGGTGTTTCAGCCGTCCATTTGGTTGGATTGTTTACAACAATACTTGAATTAACCGTTTCTTTATTACTCATTACATTGACAGCGGTTTTCGCTACCTGTTTCCCCGTTGCATCGACAAGTTCGAATGTCACGTCTGATTTGCCGACAATGTTCGCCTTAATATTAAGAGTACCATTCTGATAATTGGAATCAAGATCGGGAGTGATGCGTATATCATTTATATGATTCAGCTTATTGCGGCTATAGAGATAACAGTCACGTGCGACACCACTTAGTCGCCAGAAGTCCTGATCCTCATCGTAGGAGCCGTCGCACCAGCGAAATGTCTGGAAAGCTATCAGATTATCACCGGCCTTCAGATACGGCGTGATATCAAATTCGGCAGCCACCTTACTGTCTTCGGTATACCCCACGTATTTACCGTTTACCCAGAGATACATGTTTGATGTAACCGATCCGAAATGTGCGACAACCTGTTTTCCATTCCAGTTAACCGGCAATGTGATCACACGTCTATATGAGCCTACGTGATTGTCTTTCACGGGCACTTCAGGAGGATTTGAGTTAAAATGCCCGCGCCATGCGAAACCGATATTTACATACTCGGGATCACCATAACCGTTGCATTCCCAGATACCGGGAACCTTCATCATGTTCCATTTGCTATCATCGAAACCGGTCTGATAAAAATCAGTCGGCCGTTCATCAGCATTAGCTACCCAATTAAACTTCCACTCACCCTCGAGTGACATACAATTGGCAGACGCCTTAAAGTCACCTTTAAGGGCTGCATTTTCCGATTCATAAGCAAAGAATGCTGTATGTAACGGAAATCTGTTTACCGCGTTCACCTGTAGATCATGCCATTCGGTGAACGTTGGTTTCATTTCTGTCTTTGCAGCAAACGCTGTTGCTGGCAACGCCATAAGCGCTACGGCAGAATAAGATAATAAAAGATTTTTCATTAAAAAAATATAAAGTTGTCTGTTATTTATTTCACTACGATTGTTTCCGACTTTGCCGTTGCTCTGTATTCTGGAGAATAGGCACATTGTGCAGTGCATGTCCCCGTCTCATAGCGTCCGCTACGGTCAATGTAATATTCAGTTTCTATAACGTGCGTACCCTTCGATATATTGTCGAAATAATAATTTGTCGAGCAATCTTTCGGAGTACAGTAATAACCCCAATGATAACCGCTAAGCTGGTTGACAGGCTCCATACATGCAGCACGCTTGTCTATCACCTGAACAAAATCATAATCACGGTCGGATGTGATGGTAAGACGAACTTTCACCTTATCTCCCACATGATAATCTCCCTTTTGGATCATCTCGCGTTTTAGAGTAATGCCGCTATTAGATTGGGATATATCCGATGTTTTCTGCATAAATTGGGCATAAACAGCCCCCCACGATGTTCCCGTAGATATTTTCTTCGCAGTCAACGTCTTCATCTTCGATGTGGGCTGAATGGCTGTCTTCACATAACCGATACCGGCCGTAGCTGTCTGAGTATCGAGTATATTCCCGTCAATAGCAAGCACAGAATAATCCTGCCCAGAAAGTACACTGATATTTCCGTTAAGAAAAGCATATACCGCATTCACACTATTGATTGGAGTATCCCAAGCCTGCGTACGTTTCTCCTGCAGCAACCACCGTAACATCTCATTGATAGTCGTCTGGTCATCAGGGGTAATGCTCTTCAGAGCTTCAATGACAGCGACCTCTGTTGGAATCTTATAGTCGCACCATGAATAGTTGGCACGTCTGGTATCATAATAACGACCCATCTCCTCAGTCATCACCGAATATTCCTTTAGACTCTGTGCATACTCTTTTGCTTTGGCTGAATTTCCGTTTTTATGAAGGATAATGGAACTGAGTGCTTTCTCATAAATCGACTGGTTCTTGATCTCTTTCGTCATCAGACTGATAAGATATTCATTGGCATCTGTTACATCCGACGGCAACTTACGTCCGTCAAGAGCGCAAAGATATAGATAATGCAATGAGTTAAATGCTGGAAATGATTGAGGAATACCTTTTTTCTCTTCTTCCTTCATCTGTTTCACCATCTTCACCACATCCTTGCCCATAAATCTAAAAGCCCCGTCAAGCATGTCTTCGGCGTTTTCCTGATGACCGCACATTTTATTCAGACGCACAAGCATCTCTGCCACCGTCGTCGTCATATACATGCTGCCGTTCATCTCCTTAAACCAGCTCCAAGAGCCATCAGGTCTCTGCAGTTCCTTCATTTTGCTCACGGCATTATTCGTACGGCTGTCAAGTGTATTCTCATCAAAATATGAGATAAGAGCCTGCTTCTGCGATGTCTCATTGTCGGCATCAGCCACCCACGGAGTCTCGCTCAATACAATATCTTTTAGTTCCTGATTCTTTTGCAGATTACTGATAAAGCTGTTATCGCTCCCCTTCTCTGCCTTCCAACTGTCAACGATGGTCTTTATCTTTGGTGAAGAATTTATGATAGACTTGCCGATAACTGAAGAATAATATGCCTGACACAGACTAATTACATTGTCTGATTCAACAATGCTCATTGACGGCAATGCCTGAATCATCAGCCACGCGGGATTATTCGTATATTCCACCGTCAGCTTACTCTGCTGAGCATCGGCTGTCTGTTGTGGAAAAAGTTTCTGAAGATCGATTGACTTCGTTCCTGAATTATTCTGAGTGAACGGAACAGTTACTGTCACGCGCTCCTTGTTAGGAAGTACAGGCAAATAATGCTGTTCGCCGTCACTGAAAGTTTTGCCATTGGCATAAATTTTACAGATCAGCAGTGGATATTTGTCATCGGGAGTATAATCAAAGGTGACCGTCTGTGTCTCATTGGCATTGACGCTGAATTTCTTTTCACCCGTCAGAACAATCTTCTCGGTCTCAGGGTCGATAAGTTCCATTCTTGCCGTGCCACTCTGGATATTATCTGATGTATTGAATATGCGTGCAACGATGGTTGTCTGGTCGCCTACACGGACAAACCGTGGCATATCAGGTTGCACCATCACGTCTTTCTTTGCCACCGTTTCGCCTTCGATCATACCGTAATTCATGTCGGTGGTATGGGCCAATCCCATAAAGCGCCATGTAGTGAGGCTCTCGGGCAAGGTAAATTTGATACTCACATCCCCTTTACTGTCGCTCATCAGCTGTGGATAAAAGAAAGCCGTCTCATTGAGGTTTTCACGTACCTGAGTGGAGGTTGACTGAGATGATTCCTTCTGTATTGTTCCATTATTAGTTCCACCAGAACCAGCTGCTGCAAGGTCTGCAAAGTCTGAGCCGTTGGACTCATCGTTACCTCTTACTGACATTGATTTTGCCATCATCCTAGGAGCTGCAGACATTTCCATATCACGTTTTATGACGGGTGCAGTGAAATTCATGCTAGAAGGTATTCGACCACGTGTAAACGTATGCGAAGAATAGAGATCAAACATATCTTCATCGAAGTGACTAAAAGATAATGATTTAACTTTCAATAGTGTTAATGAGGCACTTCCCGTTAAATTCAACTCATCGAATGTAGGACTGGCCCAGCTTGCAGAAGGGAAACCCTGCCAGAAGCCGAGATTGAAACTCCATTTAGCCTTTTCTATTTCATCGAGTGATTTATCGAAAAGCGTCGCCATCAACTGTGCCTCCACCGGTAAACCGTCGGGGCGTGTGATGTTCAACTTCCACTCTTCTTTCTGTCCTGGGGTAAGACGGTCGCGGAATGTAGTCCACTTCAGCATCAGTCGCTTGTCGGGCAACGGACGGTGAATCTCAGCACTATAACGATGGAAAACGCCATCTTTCATCCACGCATAATTGATGAGTAGTCCGGTGCCGTATTCATCTTTATAAAAGAAATCACGGTTGAAGAGCGCATCGCTTTGGTCGATAGTTCCACTTTCAATCACTTTCTCACCCGAGATTATATCATAAAAAATATGAACATCTTTATCAGATGACCCTATCTGAATAGTAACAGGCTGCTTGTTATCACGTACAAACTCTTTAGCCGACTGGTAGAACCAATCCTTCGTCTCAATACAAGGCTTTGTATCTTTAAGACTAAATACGATAAAATCTTTATTAATAGTATCATTCTCACAGATAGCAGACAGATGATGCCGGCCAGATACGAGCTGACCCAAAACTACATCCTTGCGTGTATTCGTTGATACAGTATTACCGCCATCTATAGAATATTTCAGTTCGGTGTCTATGTCATGTCCCGAAGCGTTACGCAGGTGGAATGTAAAAGTGTTTATGCTGTCCTTCAAAATCTTTTCGGCCAACGTGCAGCTGAATGCCGTAGGACGAGTTCCTAGAGGAACAGACATCTCGCCGTTGTGAGTCTCACCCGCAACATCAGTGACATCTGCCGAAACGATGAAGTTATAAAACATAGGATGAATTTCACCTTCTGGTAATATCAATGGTATCTCCACCTTAAAAGCACCTTCTCCATCTGTCAACACTGTATCGTTTGCTAACGGTGCACCGCCAACATACCCTGTTTTATTGTAGTCATCAGAATACCACCAAAAAGCGACTCTGCGTGTTACTGAATATTTAACCTTTGCGCCCTGCACGGGAACACCTGCAAACGATCGAGCATGACCTTGGATGATAAGCGTATCACCCGACTGATATTTTTTGTTTACCTCGGGGAATGTTATCTCAAATGTTGGCCGTTTATATTCCTCTACGCGAAAATACTGGCTATTGTCATTTGCTGATATATGGAAATGACCTGTCAATCCGTTGCTCGGCAAGGTGAAGTCCGTAGCGCATGTACCCATTTTATTTGTGACGACATCCTTTGTCTCTATCTCTTTATTATTGGCGTCGTACAGTTTCATCGTCACTGTTTTTCCCTCCACAGCTTGAGCCGTCAAATCTTTACGACGGAACACAATTGCCGAAGCGTAAACCGTCTGTCCGGGGCGATATATTGTACGATCAATATATATCTGCGCATCCTCTTTATCCTTCTGGTAATTATAATAAATAAAACGTCGTGTCCAACAATTATACTCAGGACAAGCCTTATCCGTAGGGATATATGTATAAATGTTTTCGGGTTCAGTTTTATATTTATATGTCACCTCACCCTTGGCATTACATGTCAGCGTCACAGTTTCACGTTTGGTACGTTCATCTCCATCAGCTCTTTCACTGTTCAGTCTTACCGTTGCATTTGCCAGAGGCTGACCGGTGGTAGCATTTACCACAGCAATCTTCATCGTGTTCTTAGACAGTTTCTCATAAATAGAACGTACGTCGCTTACAAAATACAGGCTACGCTCCACATTCGTCTTCGGAGTGGTATAAATCTCTATCATGTACACACCGACTGGAAGTCCGCCGATAATCATTGAGTCGTTAAACTGCTGATATTGGGGATGGCCGACATATTTACGGGTCTGCGTAAAGTCTTTCATCAACTCAGCCGACTTTTTAATCACATCATAATCTTTATCATTCTCCGGATCCAGTTTCGTGTCACCATTGAGAGCAACAGAATAAACTTTCATCGTAAGCGAAGATATGTGACGCAGTTTGTTCAACTTCACCGACTGTGGTTTCTGAGGAATGATGGTTTGTTCCGCAATATCTGCAGAAAACGAAGGATTAATGAGCGAACGTTCCTCGTTTCGCAGTTCGTTCATAGGAGGATAACTACCCCATTTACTCAGAGCGTAACGTATATATTTAATGCGGTCTCCATCTGTCGCATTTTTACAGTCGTCCATGAAACGATAATGTTCGAGAGCCACCTCGCCACAAATTGGAAGGTCTCCGAACTCCTCAATAAGCGAATCCAATGAACTCAGATAGGGGGATTTGTTAGCCTGACATTTCCTAGAACCTCTATTTGCCTTTAGTATTTCAAGAGCACTGAGCATCTCACCATAGCGATTGCCACTAATTCGATAAAACTTGTTCAGCGTTGCAAAATCCATTGTTTCATAACAAATGACACTCAGCAGGTCGTTATCAAAGAGCTTGCTGTCCACACCCTTGATGATGGCAGGTTCCAAGTCTGGCGCTTTATAAGCGGCAAGAGCCTGCGGACGGGTCATTGCAGCCTTAAAGTAATCACGACTGACTTTATCATTGTCGTCTCCAAGCGCACTGTTATCGCGATAAAGAACCCCTAATGCACAGTTGTATACAGCAGCTGCTGCATAATCATTATCACCGATAGACTTCAACCTTGTCTTCAGGGTATTGACAGCCGACTGAAGCGAATCGGGTGAAAGCTTCGTAATTACAGAGGCATTCAACAATTCGGCTTTTAGCAACTGACCATAGCGATGCTCTGCACCAGCCTTATCTATGATAATCTTAAGTGCAGCTATTTCGCTCTGTGGCAGATCTTTGTTCTGTGTCTCAGATACTTGTTTCCAAAGAGTGGTATACTCATCGGCATGGATGCCAAGAGTGCTAAATAACGTTACTAATATGATTACAAATAGTGTTCTTTTCATGTTCTTTTTGGTTTTACTTTGCGAAATTACTTTAAATATAACAAATATCCAAATTAAAAACGGTTTATTTGAGAAATACTGCTTTGAAAACTGTTAAAACAGTAGCTATAAAAAAAGAAAAAGCACTTATTATTCTTGAATGTAAAAATTACATTTGATTCCACAAAACAATTTATCTGTTTGAATCACAGAGACTTTGGCGTGGAATCAAAATTTAGGGATACCAGAACTTGAGTGATGATATTATTCTACTATCTGGTAATAATTTGAACCTTTAATAACGACTCTGATGCTGTTTGCCCGTGATTGATTTGTGAGGCATTATTTAGCATAATCCGATGACGTATCATATCTCGTTCTATTTAAATGTGTTAACTGTCCAAAAGTATGCTTGCTTGTATTTTCCCCTACAGGGGCAGATGTCTTCCCCTGTAGGGGAACATGTCTGCCCCTGTAGGGGAAAATAGAAAGAGGTGTGCTTTCGGAGAATTACAGGTAAGTAGAAAGAATGGCTTTAGACAGTGATAAGTATTAACGATGGCAAGGAATGCCAATCAACAGCACTCTGATATGTTTAAGAGCAGTAACGTTGTCTCCACGGATTACTCTTTGACAATCAGATTATTAAATCTACTCGTGGAAACAACTCTTATTCATCAATGTATTAGTATGTATAAAAATATAGCAGTGATATCTATATCATAGTATCATCATGAGGGCGTGCCCTATCAAAGTGACACGCCCTCTTCCCATTACTATTAAAAACCATTATAAAATTTATTGTTACTTGAGTTTGAAAGTGATAGGGATGGTGTATTTCACATTCACTGCTTTACCGGCTTTACGCCCAGGAATCCAGTTAGGCAGCGTGTTAACCACTCTTAAGGCTTCTGCATCAAGACTTGGATCTATAGATTTATTAATCTTTGGATTTGTAACTTTTCCTTCTTTAGTTATAACAAAAGTAACAATCACGCGTCCCTGAATACCATTCGCCTCAGCTTTAGGCGGATATTTAACATTCTTACATAAATAATTAAATAAAGCCATCTGACCTCCAGGGAATGCAGGCATTTGTTCCACTTTTTCGTAAATTTTTCCATCGGCCTTTTTCGCTTTACCTTTTTTATTACTTACTTTTTGGGGAGATGCCTGTTTCTTGGTATCCCTAATCTCTATTGTAGAAATTTGATCATTCTCATTTGTCGGTATTACTACCTTTTCTGTCATGTCGTTACTTTCCCGTACGATTTTGTTGGAAACTTGCTCAGCCTTTGGACTGGCGTAACTTACGACTGCAATTGCAGCCACCGGAATCACATACAGATATTTCAGTCGTGACCACGGATTTGATTTTTTAATTGTCATCATAGTTATACGTTTTTTAAGTGAATTATGATTTAAGCAGTTGGCCATAGAGAAAAGACGTTCGCCAACGGACTTACGAATGAGTAACATCTGATACTGGGTGGCATTCACACCCTCGTTGATGACCGCTTCATCAGCTTCAAATTCATGCACGTTTTGCAGTTCGCGTTTGAGAAGCCATGCAGAAGGATTGAACCATTGCAAGATGATGAGCAAATTACAAAATGCGATATCAACGGAGTGATGGAGGAGGATGTGTGCCTGCTCATGAGTGATGATCTCCTGACGATGATGATTGTAATCATCACGGCTGATGACTATACAGCGAAACCAGCTGAACGGCGCAATGTCTTCGTCGAGTACGACCACCCTTATTCCTTCGTCTATAGTCTCAATATGCCCCTTGCGAAGCAGCATCTGAAGCCTTATCACAGAGAGGATTTCCCTTGCGATAAAAAAGAGTATGCCGAGTATATAGAGGATAAACAAGAACTGAACTATTGTAAGTGTCTCCTGCTCATCAACTACTATCTGCGGCTGCAAGAATGCTTCCACAGAAACAATCCCCATATTTATCGTAGAGGAATGCTCTGTGGTCATTTTTATCACAGGGATAACCATCGAGACTATAACTGTTCCAAGTAATGCAAAACGGTTGAAACGATGGAATGTCTCTTTACTCAATAGCAGTTTATAAAAGAGATAAAATGCCATTAAACATACCGAGGCTTTGATTGTGAATATAAAATATGTTCCCATAATATTTTATTTAAAGGTATATAGTAAAGGAGCGTTTTTTAACTTTTCCCTTCTACTTGCTTGATAAGTTTCTTCAGGTCATCCACCGACAGCTGCTCTTCTTTTACAAGAGTAGATACGGCACTGAGGTACGACTTATTGAAGTACTTATTGACGACATTACGTAGAGTACCGCCGCGATACTGTTCACGGTTAATGAGCGCGAAATATCGAAAACAGCGTACCGTAATTACATGATGTGAGAGGAATCCCTTGTTCTCAAGGATGCGGACAAGCGTTGCAAGTGTGTTCACGTGTGGCTTCGGTTCGTCATAGAGAGTCTGAAGCTCCTTAATCAGCATGTCACCTTTTGTCCAAAAGTAATCCATGATTTCTTCTTCTTTCGTTGTTAATGTCTTCATCATTTTTATTTTGTATTGGTACTTATTTGAGATAATCTGTCCTGACATAGCTTGATAAGCGACTTAATGCTCTCACTCGGGTTATCAATCTTTAGAATGAAATTGAGGAGTGACTTATAGGTCTGTTTCGCGTTCACGAGGTCGTTATTCAGTTCGTAAGCTTGACCGATCTTGAACATCGTGATATAAGAGGTTTTTTTGCAAGTGAGTGCATCTTTCAAGAATATGATTGTTGTCTTATAATCATGAATTTTGAAATATCCATCGGCAATGGAACTGTTGAGGATATAAAGGACATCAAGACTGGCATAAGCAGGATCCAATGCTTGCTTTAGGTAATGTATACCGTCATTTACCAATCCCATAGTTATACATGACTTGCCTAACTGAGTAAGAATATTTGGATTCTGAAATTTACTCAGCTTTGCAGCACACAGGAAATACGGATATGCCTTTGTCAGACTGTCGCACCCGTTGCAACAGAGTCCCATACGGAAACATGTGTATAGGGTACTATCACCCATATCTATAAGTTTCGAATATTCCCTCATGCCATCACGAAAGTTCTTTGCATTATAATACGCATAAGCTTGTTGTCTGTTGACAAACAGATTGGTGGAATCAAGTGACCGATATAGCTTTGTATAGTACAATGCGGAATCTGACTTTTCTATACTGTTGAAATATCCCGCGATGTTTGCGATATTCTCACTGTCGTAGATATATCTATTAGCAATTATGCTACTGCACATCAAAGCTGAGTCTGACAGCGATAAATTATCATAACAGTCATATTTAAGTCTTAAATCACGATGATTGATACTATCTGCCGGCATACGGTTGATAGTATTAAGACTCTGACGGTAACATCCCCGTGAATAATAACACTTCGAGAGACTCCTAATCACATTTGGATTACTCTTTATTTTTAGTGCCTTCTCATACAAAGGAATTGCATTAAGAATATTGTAATCATTCATATAAGCGTCTGCCTCCTTTACCATCTCCTCATATTGCGAATTTTTTGATTCCTGCTTCACATGCAGTGAATAAGCCTTCATCGGCAGAATCCATACCAATACGACTAATGTTATAATGTTGATTTTCTTCATATTAATTAGTTTTACGATGCAAATAAACTAAAAACATTAGTTAAGTAACGAATTTTACACGTTAATTAAACTAAACATATTAGTTAAATATTATAAAGAAGAATTGGCATAATCATACATATATTAGCAATTTGTTTATTAAAAATTTGTATATATGATGAAATAATCGTAATTTTGCACATGAATAAGAAATAAGATTGCCAAAAATACATAGTAAAAAAGACAGTAATAATTAATTAAAATCTAAAATGTAATGAAGAATTTATTTTTATCAATTGCCATATTATTCATGGCAATCAGTGCCAAAGCCAGTCAGTCCTTTTATTGCACAAGTTTCAGCGAATACATTAATAATCAGTGGAAAACAGTTGACTCACTCGTCATGATATCTAAGACAGATGGTGCGAAAGTATGGGGTTCGATACCCGATTACAAAGTGAGAACCTGTAACAGCAAAACCGACAGTTATCTAAAGAAAAATGCCAAATTTATAATATGTAACGACACTTTATATCTAGGTTGCCATTCTCTAAGCTGCGAAAGAATGAAATTCGGCAATGGGTTTGAACGGGGTTACAAGTTGAACGATAGCACATTTGTATTCACGGGTGTAAGAATTGGTGAAAAGGAAAATAGCGAACTATCCTCCATGTCATTCGCATTTGGTCTTATTGGAGGACTCGCTAAAGCGAATCAGATAGTTAAAAAAACAGCCTGTTATATTCTTACAGGTAACAATAACAAAGTGACTCGAATTAATAAGGAATATATGGACAGTCTGTTGACAGACCACCCTGACCTTTTGGAAAAATATGATGCAATAAATAAGAAGGAAATCGAGTCTGCTGAAACAGTTATAGAATATCTCACCAAACTCAATCTTTTGCACTGACAAACTACTGCCAAATTGTCACGAGCGCTCATTGGGCACACATTTTGAGTCAATCCTATTGAACTTACATAAAGAATTAAATAGGAGGAACAAAATATGACATTTGACAATTTTACAATTAAGGCACAGGAAGCTGTACAGGAAGCTATCAACTCGGCACAACGTGCCGGGCAACAGACCATTGAACCTGTACATATCCTGCGTGGAGTGATAACTAAGGGTAAAGATGTTACCAACTTTATCTTCCAAAAGCTAGGCATCAACGCCCAGACTATCGACACCCTGCTCGACCGTGAGATTACCCACCTGCCAAAAGTGCAAGGCGGACAGCCTTACCTGAACAACGATTCTAATTCTGTGCTTCAGAAATCAATTGATTATTCTAAAGAGATGGGCGATGAATTTGTATCGCTTGAGCCAATTCTGATAGCACTTTTCAATATAAAATCGACTGCCGCCAACATCCTACGCGATGCAGGTGTGAACGAAAAAGACCTACGTGCAGCCATCAACGAACTGCGCCAAGGACAAAAAGTAATTAATCAAAGCGCTGACGATAACTATCAGGCACTCTCTAAATATGCAAAGAACTTAATTGAAGAAGCCCGGGCGGGAAAACTCGATCCTGTAATTGGCCGTGATGAGGAAATCCGACGCGTTCTGCAGATACTTAGCCGGCGTACCAAAAACAACCCTATATTAATAGGTGAACCCGGTACCGGCAAGACAGCTATCGTAGAAGGACTGGCAGAGCGTATTCTCCGTGGTGACGTGCCTGAGAATCTGAAGGACAAGAAGGTCTACTCGCTCGATATGGGTGCACTGATTGCCGGTGCTAAATATAAAGGTGAATTCGAGGAGCGTCTGAAAGGTGTAATCAATGAGGTAACAAAAAGTAACGGAGGCATCATCCTCTTCATTGATGAGATTCACACTCTGGTTGGAGCAGGTGCCAGTGAGGGTGCCATGGACGCAGCAAACATTCTGAAACCTGCGCTTGCACGTGGCGAACTGCGCAGCATAGGTGCAACAACTCTTAACGAATATCAGAAATATTTTGAGAAGGATAAGGCTCTCGAACGTCGTTTCCAAACGGTTACGGTGAATGAGCCTGACGAACTGAGTAGTATCAGCATCCTGCGTGGTCTGAAGGAGCGTTACGAAAACCATCATAAGGTGCGTATTCAGGATGATGCGTGTATCGCCGCCGTACAACTCTCGGAACGGTATATCTCCGACCGGTTCTTACCGGATAAGGCTATCGACCTGATGGACGAGGCTGCGGCAAAACTGCGTATGGAACGTGATTCCGTGCCGGAGGAACTGGATGAGATCACCCGCCGTCTGAAACAGCTCGAAATTGAACGCGAGGCTATCAAACGCGAGAACGACATGTCGAAGTTGGCTCAACTCGACAAGGATATCGCAGATCTTAAAGATCAAGAGAAGTCATACCGTGCCAAATGGGAAAGCGAAAAAACCCTCGTGAATAAAATTCAGCAGGACAAAGAGCTAATCGAACATCTTAAGTTTGAAGCTGAAAAGGCTGAACGCGAAGGTAACTACGAACGCGTGGCAGAAATACGCTATAGCAAACTCAAGGAACTTGATGATGACATCAAGCATATTCAGAAACAGTTACAACAAACTCAGGGTAGCAATGCCATGATTCGCGAAGAGGTAACTGCCGAGGATATCGCCGAAGTGGTAAGCCGCTGGACGGGAATACCTGTTACACGTATGCTACAGAGTGAACGTGAAAAACTGCTCCACCTTGAAGACGAGCTTCATAAGCGTGTCATCGGTCAGGACGAAGCAATCGTGGCTGTGAGTGATGCCGTACGCCGCTCACGTGCAGGCCTGCAAGATCCGAAACGGCCTATCGCATCGTTTATCTTCCTCGGCACAACCGGTGTAGGTAAGACCGAACTTGCAAAGGCTCTCGCCGAGTATCTGTTTAATGACGAACAGTTGATGACACGTATAGACATGAGTGAATATCAAGAGAAATTCAGCGTCTCACGTCTTATCGGAGCACCTCCGGGATATGTAGGATACGACGAGGGCGGCCAACTGACTGAAGCTGTACGCCGCAAACCATACTCCGTCATACTGTTTGATGAAATAGAGAAGGCTCACCCCGATGTGTTCAACATCCTACTTCAGGTATTGGACGATGGGCGTCTGACCGATAACAAAGGTCGCGTTGTCAACTTCAAGAATACGATCATCATCATGACATCTAACCTCGGCAGTGGATATATCCAAAGCCAGTTTGAAAAAATCAACGAAAACAACAAGGAGCAGATTTTAGAAGATACAAAAAAAGAAGTGATGAGCATGCTCAAGAGGACCATCCGTCCCGAATTCCTTAACCGTATCGATGAAATGATCATGTTCACGCCACTCACCAGGGAGCAGATTGCCGACGTAGTCGGGCTGCAAATCAGTATTGTTCGCAAGATGCTTGAACCACAAGGTGTTACTCTCGACGTAACCGATGCCGCCGTCGACTATCTGGCAGAAGTTGGTTTCGACCCCGAATTCGGTGCCCGACCTGTGAAACGAGCCATCCAACGTTACATGCTCAACGATCTATCGAAAAAGCTTCTTGCAGAAGAGGTGGACCGTTCAAAACCGATTACCATCGATGCTGATGACAGCGGACTTATATTTAAAAATTAAAATCTGTATATTGACAATAGCTTTAGGCTGCATCCCGATTTGGAGGTGCAGCTTTTTTTTACAAAGTCACAACAAAAAAAATAAATATTTACTTGGATATCTCAAAGATTCAATATATATTTGCAACTGTTTAACTCATTAATTAATTCATATGAAACTAAAAAGAACTATTACTATTTTTATCTGTACCTTGTTTTATACACTACTGACAACTGCACAGACTGATGCCACTTTTTTAATTTTTAATCCTGGATTTAACCTCCAAAGAGAGGGCTGGTCTATTGATAATGTCGGCAACATCGTTGCCTCCAGACCATCTATATACCCCCGCTTCGACTATTCCGCTTGCGAATTATGGAACAGCACTAGCGATATTTACCAGAATATTGATGAAGCACCAGACGGAGTCTATACGATTACTTGCAAAGGATTCTTCCGTGATGGTTCAATAGATAACGCTTACAATAAAGTCAAGTTCGGTAAAACAAAAATCACCTCAATGCTCTATGCCAACAATAATAAAGTACCTCTCGCCAATATTATCAATTCGGCACAGAAGGTACATGTGAAGACCGATGGTATGCAGAGACGCCTTCCCAACGGCAAGTTTGTACCAAACGATATGGAGAGCACACAAGCTTATTTCAAAAAAGGATTGTACAACAACAGTGTTACGACTACAGTAACTGATGGGAAACTTAAAATTGGAATAAGCGCGGAGAGTTGCCCAATCAATGGATGGTATATCTACGACAATTTCAAGGTATCATATAAAGGTGAAATCAAAGGACTTGCCGAAATCGCTAAAAAGAATGCCCCATTATACCGCCATTATCTTAACTTGTTAAGCAAGTATCTCAACAAAATAGACAGTACCCAAAACCTCATATATACAAGGGATGTCAATGAAATCGACAACATGAGAACTACATATACTAATGATGTTCTCAACACTAGATATGCCTCAATTAAAGACAAAGGTGAGTCATTAGAAAAACTGATAAGTTCTATAAGAAACAACAATGGAAACTATTTGAGTCTTACAGATAAGATGGAGGATATGACATCGGCTGCAGAAATAGTCAAAACAGCGAATGATATTAACTACTTCCTCGGCGATGATGTAGATAGTATAAACGTGATATCCAAAAGACAGAACGATTTCAATGCTATGATAGATAATTATATATCAAGCAATGCTAAAGCAACTATCAAGACCGACAACGCTTCACCCGAGAATCCAATAGACGTAACAGACCTATATATAAAAAACCCTCACTTCAGCAATACCAAATTCTGGGAATTCAAAGACATAACCAATTCTGCCTATCCGCGTATAGAACATTCCGCTTGTGAACTATGGAGCAGCAAAGGTAATGTTTACCAAATGATATATAATGTTCCTAACGACGTTTATACACTCAGTTGCCAAGGATTTTTAGAGATGGCACTGTATCAAGTGCATACTATAGATATAAAACAAGCAAGAACAATATCACAGCTATGCTCTATGCCAATGAGAATAAGACTCCGTTATGCGATATCATGTCGGCCGCACAATACTCACCACTTTGCAGAAATGACGAAGTTGTAGTGGAAAATCTGTATATACCCAACGGCATGCAAAGTTCGCAAGCTTATTTTAAAATTGGACTTTACCAAAACAATGTAACCACTACTGTCACTGATGGTAAACTGCGCATAGGAGTACGTTCTGATTCTTGGGTGCCTGAAAACTGGTATATATTCACAAACTTCAAGTTGTTGTACAAAGGTAAGAAATAATAGAACACAAACGTTTGCATCAAGTTTTCATCAAAAAACTTGGTGCTTGTATCAAAAAATACTATATTTGCCCCATGCAAACAAGTAAATACATGGTTGTCAATGAGCGTGATGCACGCTGGGGGCTAACTGTCAGCACCGTCGGATATGAGGAAATCTTACCAGGCGACAGCTACCCTACACGCGGTCATGCCGATGGATATTACTTTTCGATTGACAGTGGACGTGAGCTCAATGAATACCAGTTATTATATCTCACCGAAGGTGAAGGCTTGTTTAAATCAGCACATCAAACAGAGACTCCAATTAAGGAAGGTGACCTCTTTCTTCTTTTTCCTGGAGAATGGCACTCATACCATCCCCTCAATAATACAGGATGGAAAAGCTACTGGATAGGTTTCAAAGGTATTAATATGGACTTGCGAGTAGAAAACGACTTTCTGAATCCCCAAAAAGCCATCTATCATGTAGGATTCAGCGAAGACATTGTCAGGCTTTACCGTATGGCTTATGATACAGCAATGGAGGAAGCTGCATATTCGCAACAGCTGCTTGCAGGTATCGTCAATCATCTCATAGGAATGATGTACAGTCTTGAACGTAATATCATTCTAAGCAAAGACCAAAGTCATGTAGATATGGTCAACCGTGCACAACTTAGAATTCGCGAAGAAATTGAGAGCAACCTAACAATCCAGCAGATTGCACAAGATCTCGGTGTAAGCTACTCAAATTTTCGCAAACTGTTCAAAGAATATACAGGAATATCGCCAGCCCTGTATCAGCAGGATTTAAAACTGCAAAGAGCAAAAGAGCTCTTATCAATAACAGATTTAAGCATCAAAGAAATCGCCTATCAGCTTAATTTTGAATCACCTGACTACTTCTCAGCCAAGTTTAAAATCAAGACAGGACGCAAACCTAGCGAACTGAGAAACGGATCACACTAATATATTTTTGTCAAATAACGAGGATAATCGGTCAAATTTTCGTGACCGACAGAATTGTTATTTGTTATCTTTGCCCACAAATTAATTTCCTTAATAGATGAAAAATAACAAATATTTTTTTGCAGTTGACCTCGGTGCTACTAGCGGCAGAACCATCATCGGTTCATTATCCGATGGAAAAATTTCACTAGAAGAACTAACACGTTTCGATAATGCCATTATCGAGACTAGTGGTCATTTCTATTGGGACATCTACGCACTTTATAATGAGATAATCAAAGGACTGAAACTCTCAGTCCAAAAAGGTATAGAAATCACGAGCATGGGTATTGACACATGGGGAGTGGACTTCGTTTGTATCGGAGCTGACGGGGCTATTCTACGAAATCCCCTCGCCTACCGCGACCCACATACCGTTGGTATACAAGAGAAGTTCTTTAAGAAGGTAAAGAAAGAAGATGTCTACAATATTACGGGAATCCAGTTTATGGATCTCAACTCGCTATTTCAACTCTTTGCGATGAAAGAGCATGGTGACACAGCTCTACAGAATGCCGAGAAAGTATTATTCATCCCAGATGCTCTAAGCTATATGCTTACAGAGAAAATGGTTTGCGAGTATACTATTGCCTCCACAAGTCAGATTCTCGACCCCCGTACTAAAAAACTCGACGAGAAATTACTTGCAAGCGTCGGACTATCACGCCACCGATTCGGTCACATGATAAATCCATCAACAGTCATTGCGCCTCTCAGTAATGAAGTACAAAAAATGACTGGCTTAGGAGCAGTGCCTGTGATTGCTGTGGCAGGCCATGATACCGCAAGTGCCGTAGCAGCAGTCCCGGCCAAGAACGAAAACTTCGCATTTCTCAGCAGTGGGACATGGTCACTTATGGGTATAGAGACCAAAAATGCGATAATCAATAATTTGAGTTATCTGCGCAACTTCACCAATGAGGGTGGCATCGAAGGCACCACGCGTTTCTTGAAAAATATCTGCGGAATGTGGTTGCTTGAACGTTGTCGTAAGGAATGGACAGATGCGCCAAAAAGTTATAACGAGTTATTTAACGAGGCCATGAATACGCCTGAATTCCAAAGTATAATAAACCCAGACGATAAAATGTTTGCTAACCCTCCTATTATGCAAGATGCTATTCAAGAGTATTGTCGGCAGACAGGCCAGCACGTACCGCAAGGTTATGCAGAAATTGTACGTTGCATATTCGAAAGTCTCGCACTTAGATACAAACAGGTATTCGGTTTCATCCGTGAGATGGCCTCGTTCGAGATTGATGTACTTCACATAATAGGTGGTGGATCACGAAACGAATACCTCAATCAATTTACGGCAGACGCCATCGGCATCGAAGTACTTGCTGGACCTCAGGAAGGTACGGCGATAGGCAATATCATGTTGCAGGCAAAAGCTGCTGGCGAAGTAAGTGATATCTGGCAGATGAGAAAGATCATATATAATTCCATCGAACTAAAGAAATTCATACCAAAGGATACAAAGAAATGGAATGATGCTTACGAACGTTACCTCAAAATCGTGACCAACAAGAAATAGAAGTTCACATTACAGTAAAACTAAACAATAAATACATAATAAATAAAACAATTAAAATCATGAAGGAGCAACTAATTCAAAAGGCTTATGATGTAGCAAAAGAACGTTATGCTGCTATTGGTGTTGACACAGACAAAGCCATTGAGCAACTAGAGAAAACCCCCATATCATTGCATTGCTGGCAAGCTGACGACGTAACAGGTTTTGAAAGTGCCGGAGAACTGACTGGTGGCATACAAGCCACAGGAAACTATCCAGGTAAGGCCCGAAATATTGAGGAATTGCGCGCTGACATCATCGAAGCTAAATCATTCCTCGCTGGTAACCATCGTCTTAATCTGCATGAAATATATGGAGAGTTTGGTGGTGAAAAAGTAGACCGTGACCAAGTTGAGGTAAAACACTTCCTTGGATGGATGGATTGGGCTAAGGAGCATAACTTCAAACTCGACTTCAACTCTACGTCTTTCTCTCATCCGAAAAGCGGCAACTTGACTCTTGCCAACCCAGACAAAGAGATACGTGAGTTCTGGATTGAGCATACAAAACGTTGCCGTACTATTTCCGAGGCCATGGGTAAAGCCCAAGGCGATCCGTGTATCATGAATCTTTGGATACACGACGGTTCTAAGGACCAGACTGTTGAGAAACTACGTTACCGCCAGTTGCTAAAGAACTCTCTCGATGAGATATTTGCAACAAAATACAGCAATATGAAAGACTGTCTTGAAGCTAAACTCTTCGGAATCGGTCTGGAAAGCTACACCGTAGGTTCATACGATTTCTACGCAGGTTACTGTTCAAGCAATCAAGTGATTTGCACCCTAGACACAGGTCATTTTGTTCCCACAGAGAGTGTTGCCGACAAAGTAAGTTCACTATTGCTATTCGTTCCGGAACTGATGCTCCACGTAAGTCGTCCTGTTCGTTGGGATTCAGACCATGTAACAATCATGAATGATGATACGATGGATCTATTCAAAGAAATTGTACGTGCAGACGCCATGAACCGTGTCCATATTGGCCTTGACTATTTTGATGCCTCCATCAATCGTATCGGTGCTTATGTAGTTGGTGCACGCGCCACTCAGAAGTGCGTACTCCACGCTATGCTTGAGCCAATCAAACAACTCCGTGCTTACGAGGATAACGACCAGCTGTTTGAGCGTCTCGCACTCCTCGAAGAAGCCAAGTCACTCCCATGGGGAGCTGTTTACGACTACTTCAACATGAAGAACGGTGTCGCTGTCGGTGAAGAATTCATTAAGGGCATCGAGTTGTACGAGAAAAATGTCACATCAAAACGATAAAGACTAATATGGACTTAATTATCGGTCTTATTATCATTGCGATAGGCGCATTCTGCCAGTCAAGCTGTTATGTGCCTATTAATAAGATAAAATCATGGAGCTGGGAGAGCTATTGGTTTGTGCAGGGAATCTTTGCATGGCTTGTCTTTCCTCTTCTGGGAGCGTTATTGGCTGTACCTGCAGGGCATTCTCTTTACGAGGTATATGCAAATGACCCAACAGCAACCCTATGGACCATATTCTTCGGAATACTATGGGGTGTCGGCGGACTTACCTTCGGATTATCAATGCGTTATCTTGGTGTAGCTTTAGGTCAATCGATAGCACTAGGAACATGTGCGGGATTGGGAACAATACTCACGCCTGTATTCACCGGTAACACAAGTGACCTAACCACTCCAGTCATCGTTGGTGTAATCATAACCCTTATTGGTATTGCCATCATCGGCATTGCAGGTAGCATGAAGTCTGCATCACTCAGTGAAGAAGAGAAGAAAAAAACTGTAAAGGAGTTCAATTTCACCAAAGGTATTCTTGTGGCTCTGCTTGCAGGATTCATGAGTTCCTGCTTTGCAATAGGTCTCGGTTTCGGCAAGGATTTGTGTTTCAGTGAAACACAGAATATCTATAAGACACTGCCTGCAACATTCATGGTAACACTAGGTGGTTTTATAACAAACGCTCTTTACTGCTTCTACCAAAATTCCAAGAACAAGACATGGAATGACTACGGCAAGACATCGCTTTATGTCAACAATATTCTATTCTGCGCTCTGGCGGGTGTATTATGGTACAGTCAGTTCTTCGGATTGAGTCTAGGCAAAGGTTTCCTCACATCGTCTCCAGTATTGTTGGCATTCTCTTGGTGTATACTTATGGCACTCAACGTTACATTCAGCAATGTATGGGGAATTATATTAAAGGAGTGGAAAGGATGCTCACAAAAGACGATTGTTGTATTAACAATCGGTATTATCATATTAATAGTATCCTCGTTTCTACCGCAATATCTGAAATAGTGGCATTATTTTATTTATTAAAAGAGAGAAAGCCCTATTACATCTCTGTAATAGGGCTTTCTCTCTTTTAATAATTCAAACAAATTGTTAATTCTCAGTAATATTCTTTTCTATAAGGAATATTTTGTGTAACTTGCACTCCAAATTTAGGTAAAAGATTTATTCAACCAGTAAAAAACGAACAATTATGAAAAGAACTATTTTTATAATGTCATTAGTAGCAGGGAGTTTGATGCTAAGCAGTTGTGTAACGAAAAAACAGTTTACAGACCTGCAGACAAATTATAGCAAACTACAGTCAGAGAACATATCTTATCGTGATTCAGTATTACAATTAGCTCAAAGTAGAGCAAACGTCAAGAGTCTCGAACAGCGCCTTGCCGACGAGAAAAATCGCAATGCAGAACTGCATGCATCCTACAACGCATTGCAAGGATCATTGGATAAGAGTCTTCAGCAGGGCTCACAGACCAGCATCAATATCTCCAAATTAGTAGATGAGATCAACGCATCCAACCGTTACATCAAGCAACTTGTTGATGCCAAGAGCAAATCTGATTCACTCAATCAGGTCATAACAGCAAACCTCACCCGTTCACTCAATAGAGATGAACTTAGCGAAGTGGATGTAAAAGTACTCAAGGGTGTTGTATACATATCGCTTGCAGACAATATGCTTTATAAATCGGGCAGCTATGAAATCAATGACCGTGCCGCACAGACATTGAGCAAAATAGCAAAGATCATCAAAGACTATAAGGAATACGATGTACTGATAGAAGGCAATACCGATAATGTGCCTATTTCTATGAAAAACATTCGTAACAATTGGGACCTCAGCGCCCTACGTGCGTCATCGGTGGTGCAGTCACTACAAAATGACTATGGAGTAGATCCTAAACGTCTTTCAGCCGCTGGACGTGGTGAATACAATCCGATTACCACAAATGATACAGAAGTGGGCAAACAGCGTAACCGCCGTACCCAGATTATCATCACTCCTAAACTAGACCAGTTTATGGATCTCATCGACAAAGCTCCGGACTCCTCTGAAAACAAGTAACACAAACAAATAAACAAATGAAATTCAGGCTGCGTCGATTAACATTGGCGCAGTTTTTTTTTGAAAGAAAACACTATGGTAAGAATCAGAACAGCAACTATCGACGACACAGAAAGTATCGCTCGTCTTATAACAACGGCAATGACAGAAGAATGTTGTCGCCATTTCTACGGTCCGGAACATACTTCGGCAGATTTTATGCATTTCATTGCGCGTTTGGCAAAGGCCACCAACAGTCAATACAGCTATCTCAACACCCTCGTTGCAACTTCAAACGGTAAGGTAATAGGTGTAGCTGTTTCTTACAACGGTAGACGTCTTAAAGAACTGCGGCAGGCATTCATCGACGGCATGCTCAACTATTTCGACCGAGACTTCAGTGCCATCGATGATGAGGCTGAATCCGGTGAATTATATCTAGACTCTTTCGCCGTCAGTGAGGAGCACCGTCACCAAGGCATCGGCAGTGCACTCATTAAAGCCACATGCAAGAAAGCTGCCGATGCCGGTGTATCGAGAGTAGGTCTGCTAGTGGATAAAAGCAATCCAACAGCTGAACACTTCTACACATCGCTAGGTTTCAAATATCAGAACGATGCCTCATGGGGTGGACACGACATGAAACATTACGTATATACAGTACAATGAAACTACAATAAGGTATGTGGATCAGTATAAGGTACGTTGTAAATGTCCGCAACAGCTTTAAAAGTTGCCTCACCGCCAACAACATTTAGTCCTTTCAGCAGAGCATCATCATCTTTGCACGCCTTCTTCCAACCCTTGTCTGCAAGTGCAATGGCATAAGGAATCGTTGCATTAGTGAGAGCGGCAGTAGATGTATAAGCCACTGCTCCGGGAATGTTGGCTACAGCATAATGAACGATGCCGTCAATAGAATATACCGGGTCAGAATGTGTTGTAGCATGCGATGTCTCAAAACAGCCACCCTGATCGATGGCAACATCTACGAGCACACTTCCTTTCTGTATCAGTTTAAGCATATCTTTCGTTATCAAGTGTGGAGTTTTGGCACCAGGCACCAACACACTGCCTATCACCATATCCACAGTTAGAAGCTCCTTTCGGATGCTCAACTCCGTTGAATACAACGTATGCACATTTTTAGGCAGAACATTGACCAAATCTCGTAGCCGCGGAAGAGATATATCTGTAATAGTAACGTCGGCACCCATACCTGCGGCTATTAATGCAGATGCGAGCCCCACATGACCAGCACCAAGAACAAGTACCTTAGCCGGTTTAACACCCGGTACACCGCCCAGAAGGATTCCTTTACCTCCTTGAGGATGTTCAAGAAAACGGGCACCTTCCTGCACAGCCATACGACCGGCAACTTCACTCATTGGTATCAACAAAGGCAATGAATGGTCTGCCGTTTGCACCGTCTCGTAAGCGAGACAGACACTCCCCGACTCCATCATTGCCTCAAACAGTGGCCCATCGGAAGCAAAGTGGAAGTAGGTGAATAACAACTGGTCTTTCTTGATCAACGAATACTCTGACTCGATGGGTTCTTTCACTTTAATAATCATCTCTGCCTTTGCATAGACATCTGCTATGGTAGGAAGAGTTTGTGCCCCAACTGCCGTATATTCATGATCCGGGAAACCACTGTTGACACCAGCTCCTTGCTGAATAAAAACTTTATGACCACGCTTTACTAACTCTGAGACGCCTGCCGGGGTCATTCCGACACGGTTCTCGTTATCTTTAATCTCTGCTGGAATTCCAATAATCATAATTATCGAATTTAAATGGTTATTATTACAATGCAATAATAATAAAAAAAGGAATTAGTTGTTCATAATTCACAATATTTTTTCCATCCGGAATTAGAATTATATCATCCGGCAGCAATGACAATGGAACATCTATCAATAAAAAAACTGCTCCCCAGTATGGCGGAGCAGTCCTTTTTTTACATATTCGGACAAATTTCATCGTCGTTCTTCTTCACCTTCTCCCCCTTTTTAAGTTCACGGGCGGTGTAACCGAACTTTTCGAAACCTTTAAGGAGCTTACCGACAGAGGTTTTGTCCGCATCATAAGTAATAGTGACAGTCTGATTTTCCACACTTGTCACTATTTCCTTAACACCTTTTTCAAAGCGAATATTCTTTTTAATTTTATTTTCACAATTTTCGCAATGCATCTGCGGTGTAGTAGTTACTATCACGTTCTTTATATCCTTTGCAAAAGACATTGCTGCCACCATCATCATGGCAATAAATAAAATACTCTTTTTCATAATTACTATTGTTTTAATTGTTATTTAAATTGAAACGGATCCCTGCATAAAACATACGGCCATGAACAGGGCCCCATATCATGGTCGGATCGAAATTGTTACTCCAAGGATTGGAAGCACCGAGTATAGGATTGGCCTGGGTAAAATTAGTAAGATTCTCACCACCGGCATAGATTGAGAACTTTCGGAACCACCGTGTAACTTGGGCACTGAGCTGCTGATAAGGAGAGAAACGACGATTCCATGAAAGAGTGCCATCACCCTTCGTGTATGGTTCAGGCATACGACCTCCGCCGTTCAACTGGAGTGTAGCATCAAACTGCCATATTCCTAATGGCGTTTTATACGACGCACTGATCAAGCCTTTATACTTGCTTGTGAGCGAACGCTCCATAAGTTTCCCTCCATAAGTAGATTTCACATCATTCAGACGATAAGCAGCAGTGACGGTCATACCCATAAACATTGGATAAGTGGCATCTATCTGCATCGTATGCGAATAAGACTTGCCGTTGAGATTTGAAATATGGATTACCGTTGGATCTGAATCATAGTCAATGACGGCTTCATCTTCGAAACGAGTATAGTAATACTCAGTATTCAGACGCAAGGTCTTACCAAACAGTGGAATGTTAAAAGCAGCACTAGCTCCGTAATTCCACGCAGATTCCTGACGCAGATTGTCAATGACAAGAGCTCGGCCGCTAGCCAACAGAAAATTATTCTCGGCCAGAGCGTGTACACTACGGTAACCTTTACCTGCCGACAGACGAAAACTGACAATATCGTTTGGAACATACTTGAGGTGCAGACGCGGTGTAACAAACGTCCCGTAAAGAGTGCTATGATCCGCACGCAGACCAGCCATCGCTACAAACTTATTATCAAGGTTGAATGTATATTGCACGTATGCTCCAGTGACAGTTTCTTTCTCTTTATTGTTATTGAGCGCATCCGTGATCTCATTTGTCAGGCGGAAGTCCTGATCGTAATAGTCATGATTGACACTCAATCCTGTGGAGATATTATGATGACGCGTTATATCCGACTCAAACATAAGCGAACCATAGAAGTTCTTCTCGTCGACATTATATATCTTATGCCCGTAGTTGGAATTCTGATTGTGGAGGGATCCCGAAAGCATCAGAGCTATATTCGTCTTATGCTCCTGGTTCAGGACAAAGGCATTTTTGAGATAGGCCTCATAGCGATCGGTATTAATACCTATCTTATATAGTTCATTGCCTAGGACATGGGGAGCATCATCAGTCTGTCCCCCAATCCTTTTTTCCTTCATAGCCGATATTCCACCATGAAAAATATATTGGCCATCAGAATATGCCCAACGATTCTGCAAGTTATACTGACGCCGATTAGGCTTGTCGAGGAACCCGTCCTTATTATCATCCATACTCCCCCAGTTGTCTTCATAATGAGTTAGGATTTCAGTACTGAGACCTTTCCCCAAGTGAATGTTTGCATCGGCATTAGCCTCATAGCGGCTCTTTGTATCACCATATAAGTTCACCTCTGCCTGTTCTTCATCATTCGGTTTCCTGTATTCCACATTTATCTGCCCTGTGATAGATTCATACCCATTCTTCACCGTTGAACTGCCTTTAGAGACCTGAATACTCTGCATCCACGGTCCAGGCACATAGTCAAGGGCAAATGGTGAAGCTGCACCTCTGAAATTAGGAATATTTTCAGTAAGCATCTGGACGTAAGTGCCCGAGAGTCCTAGCAGCTTAATCTGTTTTGCCCCGGTAGTAGCATCAGAATAAGTAACATCCACCGACGGATTGGTAACAAAACTCTCGCCCAGATTACAGCAGGCGGCCTTAAATAGTTCCTCTTTTTCCATAGTGATGCCGTTGATTGCACCATTCATACGCTTCATGCCTATTTGTCGGGACACCACTGTAACCTCTTTAAGTTTATGATTTTTATGCACCATATCGCGGGACGGAATAGTATCCCTCACATTTATGGAGTCATTTATTTCGCGGGTATAGCCCGCAGTAGCCGTCATCATCATGATGGCAGCAATAAATATTCTTGTATTCATTATTTATTATATTTAGCATTTACCTTTTATTCGTTATTTCACGCGATAAAAAGCTGTATGTTAAATAATAAGAATGCAGATAAGACTCAGATATTGCCTCGGCAAACTAAAAAAGGTATGGCAAATATGCTGAGTAAAGTGAGTCACAAATTGTGGTTGCAACCAATAAGCAATGATGTCACTAAATAATGGGATGACAAAAAAAACGTTATTGAAATGAAATAATGATTGTTGTGCTATATTTGATGGAGACAGATTCACGACACTCACGCTCATACATGGAGATGTCTCGTTGCAACACTTATCACTTTTAGTCATTTCTGAGAGTTGCGCCACCTTAACTGTGTTCATGTGGGTACAAGTGATAACAGAAACTCCCGCTCCCAGATAAATAATCATCAAGGAGAGCATCAACGCTATCAATATATTACATTTTCTTCTCATTTCGATTGCAAAGATAATAGATATAACTGGAAGTTTGTAATATTTACATAATAATTTAATTATTATTTAGATAATCATCAGCGCTCATTCTTAATGAGATATAGAAAACCAGACAAAATTTCTCTGGGTTAGATATCAATTATATTTTATAGGAATCTTTCATTTTTATTTGATTTTATTTGGTACTATCAAAAACATTGCATACTTTTGCAGTGTCTTACTTACGTACGACACTAAATCGCAGATAACTTTTAAATCAAAATAAGTATGTTGACAGTTGAAAATCTGACATTTAATTACCACCGCAAGAAGTCGCCATTATTCAGCGATTTTTCGCTTTCGCTTCCCAAAGGAGGCGTTTATGGACTGCTCGGTGAGAACGGAGCAGGCAAATCAAGCTTAATTTACATGATGACGGGGCTGCTCACTCCCAAGAAAGGCCATGTTATGTTTGACGGAATTGATGTTCGTCGCCGTCTTCCTGAAACCTTGAGTAAGATCTACCTCGTGCCCGAAGAATATGAGTTGCCGCCCATATCACTTCGCAAATATGTGAAGCTGAACGCACCTTTTTATCCGCGATTTAGCGAAGAGGACATGAATAATTACCTTCATATATTTGAAATGGATGATGACATAAACCTTGACGAACTGTCTATGGGACAGAAGAAGAAAGTGCTGATGAGCTTCGCCCTTGCCACCCATACGCCCCTACTCCTCCTTGACGAGCCGACTAACGGACTCGACATACCTGGCAAAAGTCAGTTTCGCAAGTTTATTGCGCAAGGAATGACCGATGACCAGACGATTCTTATTTCCACCCATCAGGTGAAGGATGTGGAGCAGATGCTTGATCATATTATTATATTAGAACGAAACCGCATATTACTCAACGAAACATCTCAGCGGATATGCGAACGACTGTCTTTCATTGAGAGTAACGATAAAGATATGCTCGACAAGGCAATATTCTCACAGCCTACTTTCAATGGAAACGGTATGCTTCTGCCTAATGAAGATGAGGAAACAGAAGCACGCATCGACCTTGAGCTGCTATTCAACGGCACTCTTAATTATCCTCTCGAAGTAGCAAATGTATTTAAGGCAACAACAAAATAATATGACTATGAAAAATTCAATATTTAATCCATCACGTTTTGCTCTGACAGCAAGAAAATACATCACTGAAAATGGACATACACTGCTGATTCGTGCTACCACTCTATTCGGACTTGTTCTTTTCGCCTGCGTATTCTTTGGAATTATCGATGCGAACGATCGTCATTCAGTTTTAATGCAATACGAAATATCTAAAAAGCAAAATAATATCGAAGGGTATCAACAACAGCTCTTTGAGCGCTATCAAAAACAGGAAAAAACCCATCCTAACGATCCTTTATCAGGAGAAGTCGGCTTTGCATTAGTTGCCATGTTTGCTTTCGCTATTTATATTGGTTCGGCAATGATTGAGCATACAGAGACAAAAGCCGGAAGAATAAATCTATATAGCCAGCCGTCAACATATTTTGAGAAGTATCTGATACGTTGGCTTATAGTTGTTCCCGGATGTATTGTGGCATGTATCATCTCGTTTATCCTGTCCGACCTCATCCGAACAGGTGTAGTGTCAATGATTTATCCGGACCTACTAGGCAACTATCACTTTAATTACTCAAACCTGGTGCGTAATTATTATAATAGAAGTGAAATTATATGGATCTTTACAGGATTCTACCTTGCCTTACAATCCATATTCATGCTTGGAAGTGTCATTTGTCGGAGGAATGCCTTTATCAAGACATTTGCCACAACCTCGATTATGGTTCTTATCATGTTCGGGCTTCTATACATGGGTGTCCAAATGCAAAAAATGGAAAATGTTATTGATGACACCTTATATATGTATTATAATTCATCGCCAATGAATATATCACCCAACGTTTTCACATATATATTATTCATCCTTACTGCATCAAATTGGTATATTGTCTATCTCCGATTGAAGGAAAATGATGTAGTCCAGCGACTGTTTTAACACTTTATGATTATGAATTTCAAAGAAAACAAATCTATTTATCTTCAGATTGCCGAACGACTCTGCGATGAAATCCTACAAGGAAAGTATACCGAAGAGGAACGGATGCCCTCTGTGCGCGAATATGCTGCACTGATGGAGGTGACTGTAAATACAGCACTGCGCTCATTCGATTATCTGCAATCGCAAGATATCATATACAACAAACGGGGATTGGGGTATTTTGTAGCCCAAGGGGCACGCAATAAAATCCTGGGATCCCGCCGCAAGGCCTTCCTTAATGAGGAAGTATACGAATTTATTCACCAGCTCCGCACACTGGACGTTCCTATCGAACGTATCGTGGAGATATACAACGACCTAGAAAAGCAACAATCCGACAAACAATAAATTTTATAATCATGAAAAGAACAACATATATCATTTTAACGATCATCACGCTACTGTTCATCCTGTCATACGTCTTAGGAAGACAGATGGAAGCACGTAATAACATCCCTACCTATTCTATTGAATATCAGAAAAACGTAAAAAAGAAATTGCCGAAATTCTCACACATTGTGATAACGGATCATTTTAACGAATGGTACAAAGGTTATCTCTGGTTATCAAGCACCAATAGTATGGATAATAACATTCAAATTTCTTACGTATCTGCATTAAAAAACAATGAAATAGAAATGCCGCAGAACATCATGGACAATAGTCAATTCAATCTTCATGGAGACACGTTGTATATTGAACTGGGATGTCCGAAAAAATTTGCTGAGAACCTTTACAAAGAAATGGGGTCCAATGAAAATCCGGTCAGGAATAATAAATATATTATAAAGGTTAATGGACGGCATTATGAATTGTCCTCTGATGGATATATTCTTTATAAGAAATACAAGATAGAGATGAAAATCTGCAATAACTTTTCCTCCATCAACAACCAATCAGGGGTAGGCTTATCATTTAATAAGATACGGCAGGACAGTCTTAAAATATCCACAATCAAGCGGTGTCATTTCTTATCATGCAATTTCGGAAAACTTAATTTGACAAAGAATCCTGTAAGTTCAAGCATTGACCTCGAAGAAACAAACGTGAGGAGATTATACTTACCAGTAAATAATGGCGGACTATCTTGTTCAACAAACTACTCAAGCTGTGTGGATGAGTGCTTCCTTGAAGGAACACCTGATGGTAATAATACGATGACACTACCGTCACTAAATTATAGCCATCCGTTTACGATACATTGGATTCCAGAAAGGGAATAGGAGCAAATAAAAATAAGAGAATCAGTATAGTGTATCAAAATCATTATAGATGAATTGTCTCCACGATTAGTCTTAACATTCTGATTATTAAGAGCTAAACCGTGGAGACAACTTTTAAGGAATCTATTTCTACCAGACACTAGACGTTTTAATGCTTTATCAAGTCTATATCAATAAAAGTTTTGAGATAAGAAGATTAAGTTTAAACGCATATCGGATGATGTCCGAAAACATAGTTCTTTCTATTTTCCCCTATAGGGGGAGATGTCTTCCCCTACAGGGGAACATGTTTTCCCCTGTAGGGGAAAATACCAAGAGGTATGCTTTTCAACCTTAAAATGAATGTAACAGGATCATGTCAGATAAGTCCACAAACCAAGAACGTGACACCCACGCATTTTGATTCCACACCAAAGTTACTGTAATTCAGACAGATAAACGGTTTTGTGGAATCAAAATAAAATTCGACATCCAAGAATAAGATGTGGTTTCTTGCCTGTGAACCTTTATTTTTGCTCTTTAATCAGATAAACTATTGTTGGCAAGTGGTCGCTGTATCCATCAAGCCATACACCACCGGCTGTGGTACGCTTAGGCGTACCTTTATACTTGCCATCGGTTTGGAAAAGATAGTCTCTGCGAAAAATCTGATGTTTATAATACTTTAATGTACTATAGTCTTTAAATCCGTCCCGGTTGAGTAAACTTGGTGACAATACAATCTGATCAAACAGATTCCAACTGCCGTTATAAGCGAGTGTGCCCGTCCCATCCTTCACAAGTGTATTCCACCATGGATTATACATCTCATTATCCTTCACGTCTTTTATTTCCTGACGCGCGCCAAGTGACTCAGCCATACTCTTGTCGATTGGATCATCGTTCATATCACCCATGATTATCACCTTACATAAAGGGTCTTCGCGCAGAAGAGAATCCTTTACGACCCGACACTGAAGCCCCGCACGTTCACGATAATAAGAGCCCGCGAAACGACTTGGCCAATGGTTGACGATTACAGTAACATGTTCACCGGCGAGAGTTCCACTAACTGTGAGAAATCCACGCGTCTTGCGCATGCTGTCCTTTGGCTCATAAACATAAGGTACAAGTTTAACGTTACGTACAGTAAATAATTTAGGATTATAGAGAAGTGCACAATCGACACCTCTGAGGTCTGGACCTTCTATATGGCAGAATTTGTAATCACGTGCCTTCAATGGTTCCTGTGCCACAAGATCATTGAGCACTTTATCATTTTCAACCTCACTCAGACCAATGAGTATGCATCCTATACTCTGAGGAAGAATATCCGTACCCATATCAGCTAAAACCCGGGCCATATTATGAAGTTTATGAGTATATTTCATTCCGTTCCAATGAGATGAACCTGTAGGAAGATACTCATAATCGTTCTTACCTGCATCATGACAGGTATCGAACAAATTTTCCTGATTGTAGAAACCTACTGCATAAAGAGAGAATTTCTTCTGCTGACCGAATAATGATGACGACCCGATAAGGAGCAACATCATGAGAAATAGTGAACTTCTTTTCATATTTTAATATTCTTTTGAATGCAAAAGTAATCTATTTTCTGATAAAACAGATATCATTATTGCATATTTCATGAAAAATTAATATGTTTTACTTAAATTATTAGAATAAAATTTGTTATCTTTGCAGTCAATAACATAAAATAATTTTAATTATGCAGAAAAAGCTTAAACTTGCACTGATTGCCGCAATTTATGCTCCGTTTGCTTTGGCTCAGACTAACAACACGAAAGAGTTGCCAAAAACAAACGGGGATCAAGAGTCGGCTTTCACATTCACAGAAGCGCAATTGGGAGAGGATGACGACATGAGTCAGAACGTGTCTATCGTCAGCTCCAATAATAATGTATATGCGAATCAAGTGGGATATCTATTTAGCCCGATGAGATTCAAATACCGCGCTTACAGTCCTAAATACAATAGTATCTTCATCAATGGAACGCCAATGAACAATGCTGAAACAGGACAATTCAACTATAGCCTCATAGGCGGTCTTAACAATCAGACACGTGACGTTGAGAACTCACTTCCCTTCGAGAGTAATAACTTCACCATGTCAACAATTGGAGGATCGGACAATTACAACTTCCGCGCCAGCCACTTCGCAGCAGGCAACAGAGTAACTGTGAGTGCTGCAAACCGAAGTTACACTTTACGCGGCATGTATACATATAACACGGGACTGATGGAAAACGGCTGGGCACTCTCCGGAAGTGTCTCTTATCGCTGGGCTGACCGCGGATATGTGAAAGGCACATTTTACAATTCTCTATCTTACTTTTTTGGAGCAGAAAAGGTATTCAATAGCAAACATAGTATCTCTTTTGCCACATGGGGTAACCCCACAGAACGCTCGATGCAGGGTGCAGCTACCGATGAGAGTTATTGGCTGGCCAACAGCAACTATTATAACCCATACTGGGGATATCAGAACGGGAAGGTACGCAATTCACGCGTAGTCAATGACTTTGCACCAACAGCACTATTTACTTGGGACTGGAAGATCAACAAGACTATGAAGTTGACCACGTCAGTGTCTGGAAAATACTCGATGTACAGTAGCACAAAACTGAATTACAGTAACAGTGAAAACCCACAGCCAGACTACTGGAAAAACCTGCCAAGCAGTTACTATGATGTGTGGAACACCAAGGATGCCAGTAACCGTACTGATCAAAATCTAGCAGACTGGAATACAGCTTACAAATATATGACAGCTTCGGAATACAACAGACAAATACAATGGGATAAATTGTATTATACTAATCAACATCTGCAAACAGGTAGTGATGCTATGTATTATATTCAGGCCAAACACAATGATCAACTGGCAATAAATCTTTCATCATCATTACGGGTAAACCTTACCAAGAACTCCACATACAACGTGGGTATTAATCTTTCCACAAACAAAGGTCTACACTACCAGACCATGGACGATCTACTTGGAGCATCTACATTCCACAATATCAATACTTATGCTCTAGGTACCTATTCTCCATCATCCAATGAGGTGCAATATGATCTGAACCACCCTAACCAGGAGATCAACGTCGGTGATAAATTCGGATATAACTATAATATCTTTGTCAACAAAGCTGATGCTTGGATGGGATACACGTTAGACAAGGGTATCTTCCATTCTTTTATCAATGCTAAAATCGGAGGTACCGACATGCAACGTGAGGGAAAAATGCGTAACGGTCTTGCCGCAAACAATTCTTACGGAAAGAGTGGCACAGCACATTTCCTTGACGGCGGTGTGAAACTGGGTACAAACATCAATATGGAAAAGGGAAACACTCTTATCCTAGGTATGGGATATGAATGGAATGCTCCTCTGGCAACTACAGCATTCGCATCTCCAGAGATAAATAATGACTATGTCAAGGGATTGGAATGTGAAAAGGTATTCAGCAGTGAATTTGGATACGCTCTTGAAACACCTTGGTTGCATGCTAACATCAATACATACCTAAGCATTACGGAGAACGGAACGGAATGGCAGAACTTCTATTTCGACGATATTAATTCTTTCTCTTATGTGTCAATGACAAACATCAGAAAGGCATATTATGGAATCGAATACGGACTTAATTTCAAGATATCTTCATCGCTGAACTTGAAATTCATAGGAAACATTAGTGATGCAAAAAATATGAATAATGCGACTGTGCGTTATATGAATTCTACTAAAGGAACATACACCACTGATCTCTGTATGAACAACGGTATGAGAGAGGCTGGTACACCACTGACCGCCCATAGCATAGGACTTAGTTACCATGCCGGCGGATGGTTCCTGGATTTGAACGGTAATTATTACGACCGCATCTACCTCTCCTACTCTCCAAGTTACCGATACTACAGTACCTTGGTCACTACAAGCAGTTTCGACAATAACGGTAATGTCATCATCCCGGAACAGTCGAAAGGTAAAGGAGGATTTATGCTCGATGCATCAATAGGTAAGAGTATGTACCTGAAAAAAGGTTCACTGTCAATCAATCTGACAGTCAATAACCTGCTTAACAATACTAAAATATGTACCGGCGGCTATGAACAGAGCCGAAGCGACTATACCGTAACAACTGCAGGTACACTAAACAACGAACGTGCTTACAAGTTCTCACAAAACTCCAAGAAGTACTACGCTCTAGGTCTTAACGGAATGCTTAATATCGCATACAAATTCTAAACACTCAATCATTATGAAAAATCTAAAATATACAATATTAGTACTTGTCTGCGGATTGTTTGCTTCTTGTATGGACAGCGACTGGGATGCTCCCAGCGCATCCGAAGCTCCGTATGGAAACAACAAGATAACAGAAACCAATGTCATAACGATAGCTCAGCTCAAAACAAAATACAAGAGTGCTATCGATAATGGTGATACAGCCAGAGTGACCGAAAACATTCAGATCAAAGGCCGTATAACAGGTAATGACATCGGCGGCAATATCTATAACGAGGTCTCTCTACAAGATGAGACAGGCGCAATCATCGTGTGTATCAGTCAAAGTGGTATCTACGGTTACCTACCTGTTGGTCAGGAGATCCTGATAGATCTTAAAGACCTTTATGTGGGTGGTTATGGTAAACAAGCTGAAATCGGAACACCATTTACAAACAGTAGCGGCAGCACATACGTAAGTCGTATGAACAAATTTATTTGGCAAAACCAGTTTAAAATCATTGCAACTCCGACTATACCGGAAATAACACCTATCGACTTCACCACAAATCTTAATATTTCGGATAACTGCGGACAACTTGTCACACTTAAAAACGTGACTTTGACTGAAGCTGACGGCAAAGCCGTATTCGCTCCGAACGACGGAAGTGTACCCCTGACAGCCAACTGTGCGAACCGTGCCATTAAGGAGATGGGGGCATCAGTTGTACTCCGCACCAGCACTTATGCAGACTTTGCCAACATGGTAATGCCTAAAGGCAAAGTTAATATCACAGGTATTGCTACAAGATTTAACAACACATGGCAGATACTTATGCGCTCGGAATCAGATATTAAAACAGTAGAATAAATAAAAAACAGAATATATGAACAAGATAATTAATTCAGTATTGGCTATGGCTATGGTAGCCGTTTCATTCAGCAGTTGCTCAGATGTACCTGCACCTTACGATATACCAAACAACGGTAAGGACACCGTGATCGTTGATAACGACAGTATATACCTTCAGGAATCTTTCGCTTCAAGTTTCGGTGCTTTCACTGTAAAGACAGTCGTAGGTACTCCTTGGGCTATCGATTATAGTACAGCAAAAGCAACAGGATACGATAACACGGCAAAAACGACAACTGCGTCTGAGAGTTATATTGTATCAAAAGCGATCGACCTATCAAAGTCGAAAGGTGCATATTTGTCTTATAGCTATATATTAAGGTATGCAAGTGCTAACGCAGCAAATAAGGTTCTCATCACTGACAATTATACCGGTGACCCAACAACAACAACCTGGACAGACATGACAGGTACACTCACCGAGGGTGCTGATTGGACAACATTCGCTACATACAGCAAGAACATCCCAACTAACTTTATTGGAAAAAGCAATATTGTGGTGGCTTTGTATTATAAGTGTAATGCTACAAGCTCATCGACAATTGAGGTTAAAAGCCTATTATTGAAAGAAGGTAAGGTTTCTGACACAACCACTCCTACGACTCCGGCAGATGGAGTCTATGCGAATGAGACTTTCGGTACCTCATTCGGTTCATTCACAGCCAAGACAACAAAGGGAACAGGATGGATTACCGATTTTAGCACAGCAAAGGCCACCGGATATGACAACGGTACGAAAGTAACAACACCATCAGAGAGTTACCTGGTATCGTCTGCGATGGATTTGAGTGCGTCAAAAGGTGCTGCAGTGGCATTCAGCTATATACTTCGCTACTACACGAACAATGGTGCTGCTGTCAATGGTGTTGCTGATAAGGTTTATATCACAGACAACTATACAGGTGACCCAAAAACAACCACATGGACAGACATGACAGGTACACTCACCGAGGGTGCTGATTGGACAACATTCTCATCTTTCAGTCAGAATATACCTGCGGCATTCCTAGGGAAGAAGAATGTGGTTGTTGCCCTCTACTATGCTTGCGAAAGCAGCTCTAGCACATGGGAGGTTAAGAACCTGACAATCAAAGAAGGTACTTCAAGCGGTGGCAATACCGGAGGAGGTACAACCACAGGAACCACAACGACAGTGACTATGTCTTCATTTGGTCTCGCTAACGCGACAGCCCTGTCAACATACACTCTTTCTGATGGTACAACCTTGACATTTGCCCAAGAAGGAGGTTCAACTGCACCAACATATTATACCTCAGGAACATCCGCACGTATGTATGCACAGAATTCTGTCACTGTAACATCTGGCAGCAAGAATATTACTAGTGTCGCACTAACATGCGCAGATCCTTATAATACCACGGTCTATACTGGTAATGACCAATTGTATGGCTCAGCAGGCGGTACTACTGTAACTCCGACCAAGAGCGGAACGACAGTTTCATTTACCGGTTTCAGCAATACATCTCTGAAAATCGTTAATGATTATACTGCGACAAGCGCAGGTACTCAACTCAGAATAGTTTCATTAGTAATTACATACGCAAACTAAAAAAAACAGTAAAATATTTGTTAGGATAGAATTATTTGTGTAATTTTGCACCCGCCAACGTCAAAGTGACATGCTGTCACGTTATTATTGACGCCCACAAGTAATATATTAATAAAGAAATAAAATGAAAAAAGGAATTCATCCAGAGAATTATCGTCCAGTTGTCTTCAAGGACATGAGTAACGGTGATATGTTTTTGAGTCGTTCAACTTGTAAAACAACAGAAACAGTAGAATTTGAAGGCGAAACTTATCCAGTACTGAAAGTCGAAATTTCAAATACTTCTCACCCATTCTACACAGGTAAGAACAAATTGGTCGACACAGCAGGACGCGTTGATAAGTTCTTGAACCGCTACGCTAAAGCAAGCAAGAAATAAAATAAAAATAAAACAATAAAGAGTGCGTCTTGATTAATCTTATCAAGTCGCACTTTTTTTATCTTCTTTTTTTTATTACCACATTCTTATGAAATCATTTTATAGATTATTTTTAGTGCTTCTGGTTTCGACAAGCATTCTTGCCTGTGGAAGTAGTTCGGATTCCGACACTGGTACAGACGATACCTCGTTGAATGAGAATGCGAACGTGTCAACAAACGCAGTAGTGTACAAAATGGAATTTCCCCATCTGAGAAAAGGAAATAACATTATTCTTGTACATACAACCAGCCAATATGGAATAAACTATAGTGTGGAATGGGACTGTACGAAAAAGGCCCAAAGGTGGACAGCCTACGAAATGTACAATTCGAACACCGTAACCAATTGGAACCGTAACAATTGGTATAACACGGAATGGGGAGGAGACCCTTTTCAGGAAGATCCTAATCTGCCAACGGCATACAGAACGACATTAGCTATGTACCGAGGTTCTGGCTACAACCGAGGCCACATGTGTCCGTCGGCGGACCGATTGGAGAGTCAGAATATGAATGAACAGACCTTCTATCTGTCAAACATGCAACCTCAAAAGTATAATTTCAACGCTGGAATATGGGAGAAGATGGAAGAACAAGTTCGCGCATGGAATAAAGCATCATTCCGAGATACCCTTTACGTAGTCAAGGGCGGAACTATTGACAACTCAAATCAGATATTAGGCAACACGCCTTCAGGTCTGATTATCCCAAGGTACTTCTTTATGGCAATACTCTGCAAAAACGCCAGTGGGTATAAAGCATTAGCTTTCTGGGCAGAACATCTCGATGTAAATAACTCCAATGATTCTTTGGCAGGTTATGTGATAAGCATAGATAAGTTGGAACAACTCACCAGGATAGATTTCTTTTGCAATCTCCCCGACTATATCGAGAATAAAGTAGAAGCAAATACATACACATCCTCTTGGGGATTAAAATAAAAAAAACGGGAAGCTACCGAATCGTCGGCCGCTTACCCGTGAACTAATAATAAACTGAATTTTAATCTTAGTTCCGGATATTCTTATAAAACCTATCGGAACCCATAATTCAATCTTTCTACCTAAACTTAATTTACTACTAAATAAAAAACCAATCTAATTTTGAATATCATCACGACATTCTGTTATTCTTTCAACACTCTCTTTACTTAAAAAAACAACTCTAGCACCTATATTCAATTATACCTAAAAAAATACCTAAACTAAATTAATGTCCATTTCTTGTCTTTTCAAATACCTTAATTCTTTCTATTACCTTTTGATGATGCAAAGATATACTCTTTTTAATACCCTGCAATGAAAAAATATGTTTTATAGCATAAAAACAGTTCATTTTTGATTTATATCAAGAATTGTGTACGCAAACATAAGAAAATACAAATGAAGAAAAAAGTTCCCAAATGTTAAATGGGATATTCATTTATAAAAGAGATTGCACATAAGAAAAAATAATTGTATATTTGCTTTCAAATTATAATTATATATTATTATGAAACAAAACGAAGAAGTGCGCTGCCTCATTGTCGGTAGCGGTCCTGCAGGCTATACTGCCGCAATATACGCATCAAGAGCCAATCTCAGCCCGGTGCTTTATACAGGTGCACAGCCTGGAGGTCAGCTCACAACAACGACTACCGTTGAGAATTTCCCTGGATACCCTGAGGGAGTGGATGGTATACAACTAATGATGGACCTGCGTGCACAGGCTGAAAAATTCGGAGCTTCGGTTCGAGAAGGAGCCATTGTTAAAGCAGATATGTCGGTTGCACCATATAAGATAACAACTGACGATGATCATATTATCGAGGCACAGACTGTTATTATTGCTACAGGTGCCACTGCAAAATATTTAGGTATTGATGACGAAAAGAAATATGCCGGTGCCGGAGTATCTGCATGTGCCACATGTGATGGATTCTTCTATCGGAAGAAAACAGTTGCAGTGGTAGGTGGTGGAGATACGGCCTGTGAAGAGGCTATTTACCTTGCTTCGCTTGCAAAACAAGTATACCTCATTGTTCGTAAACCATTCCTCCGGGCTAGCAAAGTAATGCAGAAAAGAGTAATAGAAACAGAAAATATTACGATACTTTTCGAACACAATATTTTAGGATTGTTTGGTGATGGAAAAGTGGAAGGTACACACCTCATTAAAAGAATGGGTGAATCGGACGAAGAAAAGGTGGACATCGCTATTGACGGTTTTTTCCTCGCTATTGGACATTCCCCTAACAGTGACGTATTCAAACAGTGGATTGACACTGACGATAACGGATATATAGTCACAATACCAGGAACACCTAAGACTAAAGTCCCCGGCGTATTTGCTGCAGGTGATGTTGCCGATCCATATTATCGTCAGGCCATCACATCTGCCGGAACAGGATGCGCTGCTGCTATTGAAGCAGAACGCTATCTATCGGAAATAAAGAAATAAGAAAGATTATGAATAGGTTAAAGTTTCAATTAAGTTTGACTACAATGCAGCTAATGTTGCTTGTCTTCGTCACCTCATCTTGTACACACAGCGACATCATGAAGGGGTTTGTGAAAGTCGAACCCGCCACGAATGTCGACTCTATAAGTGATATTACATACAAAAATATTGACGGAAAGAATTTGAAACTTGACATCTATTCACTCAAAGGAGACACAGCCAAAAGCCGCCCCGTGGTAATTTACATCCACGGAGGCAGCTGGACTGGTGGAGATAAGTCATGGATTCACTTTACCGCAAGTCAGGCACTGGTCAATGCTATGATTAAAGAGCATTATGCAGTGATTTCGATAAACTACCGTCTGGCTGACGGAAAGACTTATGATTTCCAAACAGAATTGTCCGACTGCAGAGATGCAATTAAATGGGTTCGCAAAAATGCAGAAAAATACAATATAAATTCTCACAAGATCGGCCTTTGGGGAACATCTGCCGGTGCTCATTTGTCACTCATCTGCGGTTATCTACCAACAGACTCGACTGACATAAAATTCATTCTCAACTATTACGGTCCTACAAATCTTAATAAACTTTTCTACACGTCCCTCAGCCCAATTGGACTTACAGTGGCCAAAGGTATTGTGCCGAAGTTATACGCAGAACGGATGGTAATGATGAACATTTTTCCTCGTAATTTCTGCGATGTATATTCACCGGTAAATCTGGTTGACCATTATAGCACCCCTACCCTAATCCTTCATGGAAGTAAGGATAAACTAGTGCCTCCCTATCAGGCTTATGAACTAGAAAAACAACTAACCAAATATCAGGTGCCACATAAAATGTTTATTTATCCAAATCAGGCACATGGTTTTACACACCCCAATCAACGGGAAATTGATGATATGGTTAGGCAATCTGTAGACTTTGCAAGGCACTACTTCTAGTCTGGTTAATAATGGACTTACTTCAGTAATAAAAATAAAAACTTCGTTATTTATTTTGTATTAATCTCTATTTTCACTATCTTTGCACATAACAATTAAAAAATGTGTATTTGCACAAAGACCCATGTATATGAAACAGACAAAGATTGTAGCATCCATAAGCGACCGTAGATGCGAGGTGGAGTTTATTCGTCAATTATTTGAGGCAGGTATGAATGTTGTCAGGATTAATACAGCTCATGCCGATCCCGAAGGTATTAAAACTATCATAAAAAATGTACGCACGGTATCTAGACACATTGCGATAATGGTTGATACCAAAGGACCAGAGGTAAGAACTACTGGTAATAATGACCCCATAACATACCAAACAGGTGAAACCGTAAAAATCACAGGTTGTACGGATTATGAAACATGCCATGATGTTATAACCGTGTCATATCCAAATTTTGCAGAGGATATTACCGTAGGTAGTGATGTTCTTTTCGACGACGGAGAGATTGATATGAAAGTTGTTGGCAAAGAAGGAGACAGCCTACTTACTGTGGTGCAGAACGATGGAATTCTTGGTACCCACAAGAGCGTTAACGTGCCAAAAGCTCACATAAACCTGCCTGCCCTTACCGAAAAAGATATACGAAATATTTTGCTTGCCATAGAACAGGATATTGACTTTATCGCCCATTCTTTCGTGCGTAATCGTGAAGACGTGAAAGCTGTTCAAGACATACTGGACAAGAATAACAGCCCTATCAAGATAATATCAAAAATAGAGAATCAAGAGGGTGTGGATAATATTGATGAAATAATCGAAGCTTCTTATGGGATCATGATTGCTCGTGGTGACCTAGGCATTGAAGTTCCAATTGAGAAAATTCCAGGTATTCAACGCCAACTGATACGCAAATGTATATGGGCAAAGAAACCAGTCATCGTAGCAACACAGATGCTACACAGCATGATAAAGAATCCGCGTCCAACACGCGCAGAAGTTACCGATATTGCAAACGCAATTTATTATCGTACAGACTGTCTGATGCTTAGCGGTGAGACTGCATCAGGAAAATATCCAGTAGAGGCTGTCACTACCATGGCGTCAATTGCCGAACAGGCTGAAATGGATAAGTTGCGGGACAATGACATTGCTATTCCGCTCAATAAAGATAGTAACGTAACAGAATTTCTGGCCAAAAGCACCATCGATGCCACAGAAAAGCTACCGGTAAAGGGTATCATCACTGACAGCAATACAGGACGTACAGCACGCTATCTTGCAGCTTTTCGTGGTCCTAACCCTGTTCTTGCAATATGCTATAACGAACGTCTTCAGCGTTTACTAGCAATGAGTTATGGAGTAATCCCTGTATACCAGCATGAACACATAAGTCCTCAAGACTGTTTTGTTGCAGCTCTTCGTATGCTACGCCAGAAACAATATATATGCGAAAATGATATGATTGCATACTTAAGTGGTAGTTTCGGTGAAGGCGGAGGAACAACATTTCTCGAAATCAACCGAGTAAGTGATGTTTTCAATAAGTCGTACAAATTTCATCTGCCCGACAACGAAAATAAGAACTGACACCAATATGATACAAGAAGCCCGCTTGCTTATAAAATTAGCAAGCGGGCTTCTTCATTTACTCTTTCAATTAATTAGAAGTAGGAAATATCTTAAATTGAATCAATAAGTCTATCCACATTTTCCTCTGTGGTTGCCCAGCTAGTGCATATTCTGACAATATTGCAACCGTCAGCAGTTTTCCCCCATCGGGCAAACATAAAATTCTGTCCCAATCTATCAAAGTTATCATCATCCATAAGAACGAACTGCTGATTTGTTTTCGACTCATTGAAAAAACGATATCCTTTATTTATAAATGCTTCGCGTATACGCATCGCCATGTCAACAGCTTTCTTAGATATGTCGAAATAGAGATTATCCGTGAAAAGTGTTTCAAATTGTACACCAAGAAGTCTGCCTTTGGCAAGCATTCCTCCATGTCGCTTAATCTGATAACGGAAGTCCTTTTCAATAGATAGATTAGTAAAGACTACAGCCTCTCCGAAAAGAGCTCCTACCTTCGTCCCACCAATATAAAATACATCACAGAGAGAAGCAATATCTCCGAGAGAAAGATCATTTCCTTCAGACAAAAGTCCGTAACCAAGGCGGGCACCATCCATAAATAGCGGTAAGTCATAACGGTGGCAAACCGATGACAATGCGGATAATTCACTTTTTGTATATACAAGACCACCTTCTGTTGGGTTAGAAATATAGACCATTCCTGGTTCAACGGTATGCTCAGGTTCATCATCACCAAAGTGAGCCTTACAAAGAGCATCAACATCAGATGCATTAAGTTTACCATCAGCCGTGTCAATGGAAAGTATCTTATGACCAGTACTTTCCACAGCACCAGTCTCATGCACATTGATATGTCCAGACGAAGCTGATATGACACCATGATGTGAACGTATAGAGGCATCGATAACAGTCATATTCGCTTGAGTTCCGCCGACGAGGAAATGTACCTTAGCTTTTGTATTTCCGCAAGCCTGCAGAATCAACTGTCTAGCATGTTCACAATGAAGGTCTAGTCCGTATCCACGGGTCTGTTCCATATTAGTTTTTATTAATGCCTCAATAATCTTAGGGTGTGCTCCCTCAGTATAATCACATTCAAATCTTATCATAAATATACATTTTTGTTGCGAAGGTAATACAAATAGGATGAATAACAAAATAAAAGCAGACGTTTCTCATTTTACTATACTCAATATAACTTAAAGACGTGGATAACCATAATATTAATACCACTGAACAGCACTGCTATAACTGCTGCGTTTGTCATATTTTAATGCGTCGGTAAGGGTTGAAGCATTACAACGGAACGAGAAATTATAACTGGTATATGGAGCAAGTACAATAGAACATGACATATTGAAACAGTGGAGATCGCGCGCCAAAGAGGCAGTCGTCATGGATATTTTATGATTTTCGAAATCATAGCCAGACGTAAAACTTATATTCCATCCCTCTGAAAGAGTTACGCTACCGCTAAAGTTCATATTTTGAGTGTATTTATAAGGATATCGCATAGTGCTAGTGTTGAATGTGCCGCCTGTGTTTTCACGCATAGTAATACCATAGCTAACACTAAAACTCCACGGAATAGAAAAAGCCATATAGCCGTCATCATCAGTCTTGGCAACAGAATTTTTTTTCTCTGTCTTATTATTACCTGACTGCATTTTAGGGTCAATATTAGTTTCAACGCTGTTCACATCCTTTTCATCTTTAGTCGTCTTATCTGATTTATCCTTATCTGCTCCTTTATCATCTTCATCATTCTGACCAAAGATAGTCTTTCTTATCCATGATGCAATCTTCTTAGGGGTATCATTATTAAATGTAAAAGATAAGTTCTGTGACATACCTTGAAAACGTCCCAACCTACCCTTACTATACTCCGTATGATTACCTAGATAAGGTTTTCCGTCAGAACCCAATTCATAAGCATAGGTAGCCCATACAGCATTCAGGTTGAATGTATAGTTTTTCCACCACTTAAGCCGCAGACGTGTGCTAAGGTCACTCAACGGGCGAGTCTGAGCCGCCATATTGTATGACATCGAAGCTCCCAACTCATCAATAATACTTATTTTTTTAAATCCAGTAGAATCCTTTTCTGAACGTATCTTAGCTTCTATATTATTCGAGACATCCATCGAAAGGCTTCCCGTCTTACCCTGTCCTGGCACTCCGTAGAGCGAACTGCTATAGGGAGAATATACCACAGTGCTCACATTGCCCTTAGAGTCTGTTTTAGTGTATGTATCCCAATACCCATAGGATGCATTGCCAAAGTCAGGAGCATAACTGAAACTTACCTGTGGAGTGAACACGTGACGTATGGCGACAATTTTATCGCCGAAAAGTTTACGCCATGGTACGTAGAAGCCATACAGTTTAGTGGATGCACTCATACTCATATTCCAGTTGTAAACATTATTAAATCCATAGATCGTATCCGGCAGTTCTTTTTGACTAGACGTATCCCACGAACGCATGATTTTGTTGGAATACATACGGTCAGTGAAATTAAATGAGGGAGTAATGTTTATGTAATTAAACAAAGAGAAACTCGCTGACACAGGAATCTGATGTTGCATACCGTTACGCCAGTCTTTTATAAGACTAGAGTGCATCAACTTATCCTCTTTTGTACTTATCGAGTTACTTACTTGTCCCGTATAACTCAAAGCAATTTTCTCATACCAGCGTTCCTTGCCCACCATCTTTCTACGTTTAAACGGATAGAAACGGCTTATAGAAATATTTAGATCTGGCAATGTCATTGCTATAGACGAATCGCGCATGTTCTGTGTAAGGTTCATCGTGCTACTAAGAGAGAGACCTAGACTGGAAAACATTGTACCCCAACTGACACTTGATGTACGAGTGCTCTGTGTATAGCTTATAGGGTTGTACATACTGGCCAGGTTGTTACGCTCGTAACTGGTAGAAGCAAAATTGACACTCGCAGAAAGCGAGCTAAATGGATTGGCTTTAGCGTCTTGACGATGACTCCACTGTAATTTAAAACTCTCTGTCTTAGTATAATCAGGCATATTTTTTTCACCATCAATGCTACACTGATAACTGAAGAAGAAAGCTCCACTGTATTTATAACGTGTACGATAGTTTGATGCTGCAGATACGCCCCAAGAACCTTTTGTATAAATCTCTCCTAATAATTTAAGATCCATCTTATCATTGATGGCGAAATAATATCCGCCGTCGCGTAGATAAAAGCCTCGACTTGTCTCGTCACCATAAGTCGGCATAATAAATCCACTGGAATAATTCTTAGTAAAAGGAAAGAATCCGTAAGGGACGGCAAGAGGCAACGGAACATCGCATACCACGAGGTATGCAGGTCCGAATACTACATCTTTTCCAGGACGAACTTTTGCTCTAGACAATGCCAAATAAAAGTCTGGATGTTCAAGGTCACAAGTCGTATAACGGCCATGCTGAAGGAATATTTCATTATTACTACGTTTAGACAGCTGACTTGATAGATATCCGTCTTGCTGAGCTGTATATACCTGACTAATTAAACCTTTTTTGGTTTTAAAATTGAAAGACATCGTATCGCTCTCATACTTGTCGCTTCCTTGTGTAAACACAGGCTTACCTTTAAGTACGCCAAGAGTATCGGCAGATCCTGTGGCATGAACGAGACTGCTATCAAGACACATGTAAATCTTATCACTTACAATCTCCATATTCTGGTATTTTACGTCAGCATCACCGTATAAATGAGCAATACCCGTGGAACCTTCATAAGTTAGAGAATCATTAGCCGTATAAGTCACAGGAGCATCTATGCCATTCTTTTTTTTACGGTTCATACTGTCAGCTGATATAGAATCGTCAACCGATTTATTATGATGATATATAGCCAACCGCAAAGAATCCATTTTCGTTGTATCCAGCAAAACAGACGTTGAACGAATATTAGCTTCTATATCATCGGGGGTGAGCGAATCGACCACCACAATGGGATCTTTGGATATGTTTTTCTTCTTCTTAGATAAAGAAATAGGACTTTCCGCCATCATGAAGATAGCTGCAAAGAGCAATACGAATATGAATAATTTTGTTCTCAAAATTCCCTTTTATCGTTGATTTGGACGCATAGCAGCGTTTTACACTGCAAAAGTAGTCATTATCTGCCTAAAAGCGTACAAACTTACTCATTTTATGCTTTATTTAACGAATTTACTCAAACATCTTTACCCACTCTTTAAACCGTTCTATACCCTTACTATCACGCTTTACGAGACTATTAAGTGCTTCTTCCACAGTACGTTCGCGATAAAGATGAGTTTTTGAAAAGAATTTATCAGCATAACATATTACTTTTTCCTCCATTGTCTCAGGCAGAAAATTGGTATGAGGCAAAGGCAAATGTTGTGCTTCTATCTCTTCGATACCAATACCAGCTCCGGTATGGCGTTCACACACTCTGGCATGACGTGGAAACCCCTCATGTCTCAGCATTTCTCCTCCCAATAATCCGTGACAGATATATGGTTCGGTACCAAAACAATGGATACCTGTAGCTTTTGTTCGAATGATTCCTATATCATGAAGCATAGCACCCTCACGTATAAAATCAGCATCAAGATGAAGTTCAGGATGTAAAGAAACAATCTGTAGCGCCTTACGCGCTACAGATTGACTATGAATGATAAGAATATTCTTTAACTCGTTATCTTCAATATAATATTTGTTGATTATTTTCTTCCAATTCATCAGTTACGTTCTATGTATGCAATAACATCTCCCTTATTGATATGATCGCCTTGTTTAGAATTGATTTCGACAAGTTTTCCACCTAAGTCAGCAGGAATAGGGATGATTTCTCCCCATGTGGCCTGAATATAACAGAAACGGTCACCCTCCTTGTAAGTCTGACCAATAAATGGTTCTATGCAGGGCACACATTCGCTATCGCCTCCAAACTCCCAAAAGAGTTGTCCTTTGACTGATGCAACGATGGCATCAGCCTTAGCGTGTTTGAATGCGGTCAATTGCTCAGGAGTGAGTTGTGTTCCAAGTTTTGTATCTTTTGCCTTCTGAAGATCTTCGAGGAAACGTTTCTTTGCTACACCTGTTTTATAGTCACGGTACTGTTCTGGATGCATTGCTAGTTCGAATAGTTCTTCCTCGTCCTGACCTTCATCCCATCCCTTCTCTTTCATTTCCTGACGGAATGAGTCTAGTGCATCAGGATAATAACTCTGAGGGTCATTGTCAGTAAACTCACGTCCCTGCTCTTTAGCTAAGGTAATGAGTTCTGGTGCAATTTTACCGGGCACACATCCGCTCTTACCAAGTATCATACCCCACATGGAATCATCCATCATCGTGAAACGGGGTTTACCTTGTGCCAATGTAAGGAGATTCATCAATGATATATTTTTTACATATTGAGAAAATGGTGTTACCAATGGAGGATATCCGACACGAGGCCAAACATAAGCCACCTCATCAAAAAGTTTAACAAGCATATCATCTATCGACAATTCCGCTTCGCCTTTAGCTTTTAATATTCCATTGATGCTTCTGCGAATTCCACCCAGGTCGGCCATCATTGAACCCATCATACCACCAGGAAGTCCACACCCCAACAAAAGAGAAGACATGTGTTTGTTAGCTGGATTGATAAAATAGCCAAGCCAGTCGTCGATAAAACTCTGTGTGAGAGAACGCGCTTTCATATATGCATCCATATTGATATCAGGAACGTCAAAACCTTCATTTTTCAACATACTCTGCACGGATATGATATCTGGGTGTACCTTACCCCAAGAAAGCGGTTCGATAGCTGTATCGATAATATCACCACCGTTATTAGCAACTTCGAGAATTGATGCCATCGAGAGACCTGGACCTGAATGACCGTGATATTCGATGATGATATCAGGATGTTTAGTTTTTATAGATTTTGTGAGAGCACCAAGCATAGCTGGCTGACCGATACCTGCCATATCTTTCAAACAGATTTCCTGAGCTCCTGCCTCAATAAACAAATCAGCCTTGGCGCTGTAATACTCTACGGTATGGACTGGAGATGTTGTAATGCACAAGGTGGCCTGCGGCGTCATTCCTGCTTCTAGAGCATAATGGATACTCGGAATGATATTACGTTCATCATTAAGTCCACAGAAGATACGTGGTATATCCACCCCCTGTGCATGCTTAACACGATACATCAGCCGACGTATATCGGCCGGAACTGGGTACATGCGAAGAGCATTAAGTCCACGGTCAAGCATGTGGGTTTTGATACCAACGTCATTAAACGGTTTGCAGAATGCTCTGACAGCGGGGTTTGGGTTCTCACCAGCCAGAAGATTGACCTGTTCGAAAGCTCCGCCGTTGGTTTCAACACGTGCGAAACAACCCATTTCAATGATTACAGGGGCTATACGTTCCAACTGATCCTTACGTGGCTGAAACTTCCCTGACGACTGCCACATATCTCGATAAACGAGACTGAATTGAATTTTCTTTTTCATAATTATTTAATCCTACTTTATTATCACCTATCCATTAAGAGTTAGTAATTAGAATAAATCAGGCCAGAGGTCTAATCGTATGCAAAAATATACAAAATAATTCAATATAAGCCGATACTAGGGCGTTTTTTTTAAAAAACATTGTTATTAAATTAGCACATGATATGTTTCACATTAAATAAAGAGATTTAAAAATAGAAAAAAAGATTTTGATTATCTTTTATTTTGTTTTCTAATCCTTTCTCATTAGTTTTTCCCTTGTTATAACACTTAAAATTATGGAGATCCAAATATTCAATAATCACCCTAACAAAGGCTTCACAGACTTACTCCTAGTGATTTTGTCCTATTCTGGTGAGGATTTCGAAGACTCAGAATTCATAACCGAGATTAATATATAGATACGCCTTTTTCGTCCGACTAGAATATCCAATAGTTGCCCCCAATGGACCCAAAAAACTATCATAAGAATATGAGATGCGATAACCATACATCAGTTTATCTTGAAAGATATTTTTTAATTTATCATTTGAACGACCCATAGCCATAGCAAGTGCAATGTAGTTATTATCCATTATTCTCTGCTGTAACTGAACTTGGCAACCCACAAAAGCATTTTCAACATACTCCACATTGTTAATTCCTGAGAATGGCATCTGTTGAGGAAAATAATGACCAAACGTCTCACTTCCTATTACATTAAACTGACACAGCGGGATATCACTTCCCCAAACGACTCGACCATACACCATCGGCTGTAATACAAGATGACTATTAAGGCGGAATGCTATCTGCCATCTTGTCGAAGCTACACTGAATGGATTATGATTATTATATTTCACGAAATTGTCAGTGTACAGTCCGTACTCAGCCTCAAATTTCGCACCTGATGAAGTAAAATATTCACGATTCTGGGAATTAAAATGAACTTTAAAATGATAACTGACATAATGTTGATTTCCAAGTTTTACATCTATAGGACCATTGCCTGAGAGTAAATTATCAAAATGATATAACTCGTAACGAGCAATTAAGTCGATCAGATAATTACGTCCGCTAAAATTGAGAAACGCAAAATCGAACATATTATATTTATATGTAATATTGTAATCGCGTTCTCCTTTATTATATATATTAACATCCTGATTCCGAAACATATATGACAGACTCATCTTTTTTAGAAGAGGTGGATTGAGCGAAGCATCGAAACGTGCCATCGACCGTTTTCCTAGCCTGCCAGTGAAGACAAGTTCTATTGGGATGCGGGTATGAAACTGGAAAACACCCCTTGCCTGAAGTGCAACCATTTCTTCATTATCAAACCTGACTCCGAGTGACACATCACTTATTTTCTTCTCCTTTGCGTCAAAATGAAGCCAATAACCACCTGTCATAGGGCGAAGCAGATAAGAAGCATCGGTATAAAACAGATCACCACGAAGAGCCGCAAGCGTCTGATCTATCTGTACGCTGCTGATACTATCACCCTCATGCAGACGGAATCTCTTAATGATAAAGTCTTGATCAGATTTGTCCACATTACTAAAGTCGAGCACAGACAATTTTATCTTTTTATTCAGTCCCGAAATATGATACATATAGGGTTTGGAAGGTATAAATGTCGAGTCTATACCGATCTGCTTTTTCAACAGAGCAAACTCATTCCAATGTGCCATAGCCGCCGCCTCACCGCGGGCGATAAGAGTGTCGACAGCACCGGATGAAAAACTTGTCGACGAATATCCCTTCACGTTGACACGTATTGGAACATCTGTAGAAGCCCAATTTTCCTTAAATTTATTCAAACAATTAATATTAATCAATTGCATGATGACATCCGTTCCATTACGTAATTCAGATGCACTTTTTTGCTCACTCTGTACACTTATACCTATAACAATGTCAGCACCCATACTGCGGGCAACGTCGACAGGAAAGTTATTGCGAAGCCCCCCATCAACAAGCACCATTGAATCTACACGCACCGGACTAAAGACACCTGGTATAGACATACTGGCACGCATGGCTGTACTAAGCCATCCACTGTGCATATCAATCTCGGTATTATTTACTATATTGGTTGCGACACATGCAAACGGGATAGGAAGTGTAGAGAAATTTATGGAATCATGATATCCTACAGTGAGTTTAGAAAAAAGATTTGCAAGATTCTGACCTTGGATTAATCCTCCGGAAAGTTCCTGTCCCTTTTTTTTTCTCAACGGCATAGTGAAGAAATATGTGTCTTGATTCTCACGACCTTCAAAATTCTGATCTCTACGGTTTACCTTATCCGTAAGCAGAAAACTCCAGTCTTGACAACGAACCATCGAATCAAGCCTGTGAGCATCATAACCGATGGAATAAAGCCCTCCGACAATAGACCCCATGCTGGTTCCCACAATATAGTCAATAGGAATACCTGCCTTTTCAATAACTTTTAAAGCTCCGATATGTGCCATTCCCTTAGCACCACCCCCACTGAGCACCACAGCCACTTTTTTTCGCCGCAAGGGTAGTGAATCCTGAGCCATCACCGTCTGTACGGTCAGCATCAACAGCACAATGAACAGATATCTTCTCATCTTTATAAATATTATCACATTGCGTGATTACGCAACCTATAGTCTGCCATATCCGCATAACTAGTACCTGAAATTCCATAATTAGCGTATGGATAGATACTTATTCCGCCACGTGGTGTAAAAAGACCGGTCACTTCAATATACTTAGGCTCGATTAGACGAATAAGATCTTTCATGATCACATTCACACAATCTTCGTGGAAATCTCCATGATTACGAAAACTAAACAGATAAAGTTTCAGGCTTTTGCTTTCTACCATTTTTTCTCCTGGAAGATATGAAATACGTATCTCTGCAAAATCAGGTTGACCCGTTATTGGGCAGAGCGAAGTGAACTCTGGACAATTAAACTGCACCCAATAATTATATTCTGGGTGTTTGTTGACAAAAGTCTCAAGCACATCTGGCGCGTAATCAGTACAGTAATCCGTCTTACGACCAAGGGACTGTAATCCTTCTTCTCTTCTCTCCATATTACTTAAATATTAAAAAATTTCAATATATTGTAACTAATTCCATTATCATACACGTCTTCACCTTCATATTTTTTAGTAAAACGCACAACTCTAATCGTCAACGGAAGTACTAATATCTCATAAAGAGTCTTAAGTATCACTTGAGAAATAACCAGTGAGACCATCTCATTAGGAGGTACTATACCAGACAGAGCAAGTGGAAAAAACACTATGGAATCCGCACTTTCACCGAATAGGGTACTGACAATAGCACGCACAGAGAAGTGTTTTCCACCAGAAGAGATTTTCATTCGGCTCATAACGTATGCGTTTATAAACGAACCTACGAGGAATGCTACAAACGAGGCGGCACAAATACGGGGAGCCAAACCAAAGACTGCATGGAAACCAATGTCGTTGTTCCAATATTTGGCACCGGGAATAGTATCGGCAAGGGCTCCGAAGATTACGAACAGAAAGTTCATCGCAAAGCCTAACCATATAAGCAATCGCGCCTTACGGAATCCCCATACTTCTGACACACAATCATTGATGATGTATGAAATAGGAAACACTAACAACCCACCCGTTATGTTCATCGGCCCGATTGAAATTTGTTTTGTCTCTAACACGTTTGCCGTTATAAGACAAACGCAAAACAGTACGCTGAAAAATAGGAACAGCACACTAACTTGATGATTACGTCTATTCATTTTCTTGTTTTTTACGAGGTTTGACAAGCACTCTATCAGGGATTTAATCCCTGAACTTTGATGCAAAGGTACAAACTTTTATAGTTTTAATTGACGGTTTTAAAATAAATTTCCTATATTTGCCGAAATATCTGACAATTAAATCATCAATATTATGAAAAAGTTTGTTTTATCAGTCGTCATGATTGCCATAGCAATCATTTCAGTTCATGCACAAGTGGATTTTGCTATTAAAGGTATTGCACCGCAAACCACGAAATACGTGCTAGTAAAAAATATTCTTGACTTCAGTTTGATCGACAGCATTACTATTAAACATGGTAAATTTAAAATCGAGAAAAAACTTCCAGAAGGTATGTTTCTAGAAATAAGCAGTGAAGGCAAAGATCCTCGAACAACCGTGATCGTCGATGCGACCCCCATGACAGTTGATTTGACAACACTTGACGTTAAAGGCTCACCGTTGAATATCAAATTTAATGGTTACAATAAGAAAATGTCAGTTGTTATGAATAGTTTCGAACGCGATTACAAAGCCTACAGAAATTCGAAAGGCGAAGAGGCAAAGGCTCTTAGAGAGAAACTGGAATCATACGATAAACAATTGAACGATATTTCAAAGAATGCACTAAACGAGAATCCTGACAATATTATTCCAGCAGCATTTTTAAGTATGCTTGCACCAAGACTGACTTATGAAGAACTCAAAACAGCCCTCAGTGAAAGCCACCCTTATAGCCACCATCCTATGTGCAAACGTGCATGGAAAGAACTTGAAACAAAAGAAATAAAAGAACCAGGAAAGATGTTCATTGATTTAGAAGAGAATGACACAACAGGAACAGTCCACAAATTAAGTGAATACTGTGGAAAAGGAAATTATGTACTCATTGACTTCTGGGCAAGCTGGTGCAGACCATGCCGAGAAGAAATGGAAAACATAAAAATAAACTATGAAAGATATCACCAAAAAGGATTCGAAATTGTAGGCATCTCATTCGACACAAATATTTCAGCATGGAAAAATTGTATCAGCTCTATGAAACTAGGCTGGGTTCATCTATCAGATCTTAAAGGATGGAAAAGTATCGCCAGTGATAAATATGGGATCCGATCGATTCCTGCTAGCCTTCTACTTGATCCAGAAGGTAAAATAGTGGCAAGCGACCTACGTGGTAATGAACTAAGCAAGAAACTACAAGAACTTTATAAATAATGATGATGATGATTTCGATTCATCAGAAGTACTATTTCAACACATCTTACAATGGCAGATTTATTAAAATATTGCAAATAACAATATCTCTATTATCACATCAAAACGGCCTAAAAAAGAGACACACACGGTAAAACCCAGACATAGATATATCGAAAGCAACAACAGTCAAATTCTTCACAATCTAGAATCGGACAAACATAATACAGAAAAAAAATAGAAAATAGCAAAAAATGGACACATACTAGTTAAAATAAAAAAAAACTTAGTGCAAATGGGATCATTATTGATTTTTTTTTCTAACTTTGCAGCGAGTTATTAATACTATTAGCTTGTGAAGGTAAATAGTATTTTCTATAAATACAGTCTTTAAGTAGAGTAAATTAAAAGCATGATGAATTAACTCTGTGAAGAGGGAAATTCATGGAGAGGTATCAACAATTGTTGGTGCCTCTCTTTTTATACAAAATACATCAATAATTATCTGGAGTGATCGGATTTAAGATAAAATAGAGAGTAGAATCTAAAAATCAAGAGATAAATTTGTTACTTCCAACTATTTATTCTAACTTTGAGCAATTTTATTTCCCAAAAGACATATCGATAAATGAATAGATTAATTACGACCTCGATGGCTTTCCTGTGTTTCACAGGTTATCTTTATGCCCAAGACTCTACAACCATCGATAGAAAAACAGACCGCAACATACTTAACTACCTTGATTTTGGTGTAACATTGGGCACAACGGGTATTGGAATAGATTTGGCATCACCTATAGGCAAAAATGTACAGGTGAGGACAGGATTTTCCTTTATGCCACACTTTAATCATACGATGCATTTCGGTATCGAAGCTTACGATACAGAAAAAGGGCTTCTGCAGACAAAATTTGATAAGATGGCGGAACTGATGAAGAGTTTTACTGGATATAATGTAGACTCACAAATAGATATGATTGGACAACCAACCTACTACAACTTTAATTTCTTAGTTGATATTTTCCCATTCAGGAATAAGAAATGGCACATAACGGGTGGATTCTACATCGGATCATCTAATATAGCTAAAGCTTCCAACACAACTGAGGATATGACGTCTCTTCTAGCTGTCGGAATGTATGATCATTTATATGATTTTATTACTGGAACAGACGAGAATGGAGATCCTAATTACATTAGCAAACCACTCTACGATGGCTATTACCTTGATCCCAGCACAGGCGATAAGCTTAAGGAAATAATGACTGGATACGGCCGTATGGGCATTCATATTGGCGACAAAACAGACGGCACCCCATATATGATGGAACCAGGCTCTGATGGGATGGTGAAGGCAAATGTTACAGTAAATCGTTTTAAACCTTATATTGGATTTGGTTACGGAAACGCTAAAGCAGGCAATAACAAAAAATACAATTTTTCCTTCGATTGCGGTGTCATGTTCTGGGGTGGTACGCCACAAATAACAACACATGACGGAACAAACCTTGCTGACCTTGCATCTGTAAAAGGTAAAGTTGGAGAATATGTTGATATCATAAAGGTATTTAAAGTATTCCCTGTCATCAACTTAAAAATATCACGCAGAATATTTTAGATATTAATGCTAACAAAAGCGACCTAAATAGGTAAACCATTTAAGCCGCTTTTGTTTTTACAAGATGTATACCACTATCATCGAATCACAACTTTTTTCCCATCGACAATATATAGTTCAGGATGGAGCCCTACAAGTGAAGAACTGTCATCAGAGACACGCACTCCTGTAAGAGTGTATGTACCTTTAGCAGGTTTTTTATCATTGATACTGATATCTTCCACACCTGCAGTGTAATCCTCCTCGGTAACAAGTTTCAACTCATCTGGAGTCCCTGCAGGAACTATCAAATAAGATTTATTTGCTGGAAGAAAACTGATAGTTGACTTAATAAATCCAACAGCACCATTAGACATTGTACCTAGCACACGCATCGTTGATGGATTGTAAGCTACTTGATTGTAATGAGTTTGTTCGGAATTTTGAAAATAGACACCATGAAGAAGATTTTCCGAAGGAGCAACTAAACTATTTGTCTGTATGTTAAGTTTATTTTCGGACGTATTATCAGAAGCACATTTAATAATCAAAGGAGTGGAAGCTGGAATAACATCACTACCAACCTCTTTTATAACAGCCATATTTCCTTTAACCTTACTTATATAATAAGCCTTCATTCCTGTTGAAAAGAAAGAAAAAGGAAATGCAGCATAAAAAGACGCATAATAACCTGTGGCATCTTTGAATTCGGATTTCACTCCGAAATAGGATCCGTCATCTTGTTTTATTGGATTAACTTTCCACTTTCGATATTCACCGGAACCCTCACTCGTAAGATAACCGTCAGGACTGTCGCTAAATTCGCTATCACCTAAATACTTTGTCAGCCCACTACTTGTAGCATAAGCATAATATGTGCCATCGCTATTCGCTCTAAGATTAACATAATATCCAATTATAGAATAAATACCTGTACCTTGACTTTGGAAGTCATATTGCGTACCAACCTTCTGTATGTAAATAACCGATGCCGGATCAGAAACAGCCTTATTAAAATTCTTCCACAAAATAATTGCATAAAGATCTGCAGAGGTTGTAGACATACTTATATTTCCTTTATCATCAGTAATATAAACGAATCGACCTGTCTTATTATTTTGAACACGATAGAATCCATTACCATTAAGCTGAGCATGAGCAAAAGAAACTGCCAGCAAGGCTAAACTTAAAAAAACAATCTTTTTCATATTATGAATAAAAAAAGGCCTGCCTTACATTTCTCATTATAGATAAAAAGTAAGGCAGGTCAATTATATTTTTAAATTAATTACTTAGCAATACAAATACTTACACGATTAAGTATATTCTCGGGAAAAGGATTCTCGGTGTCACCCTTGTAAGAAGAAGTGATGCGATTGGCAGATATTCCGTATTTTTCAGTTAGAACATCTACAACCATTTTTGCACGTTTTTCAGATAAAGTGGAATTTATTTTTGCATTACCAGTATCCTTATCTGCATATCCAGTAATCTGAACATTTGAGTTAGGATATTTGTTCATGTAATCAACAATCTCTTTCACTTTTTGCATTTCTCTAATAGTAATTATGGTACCATTGATAGTGAAGAATATATCTCTACGTAGGGGTTCCTGCTTTACAACCTCTACACGTTTTTCTACAATTTTCTCTACAACACGCTCCTGAGTATTCGTGATAGGTGTAACAGCAGTTGTAGTAATTGTCTTTGTGGTATGAGTTTTACCAAGATTGACTTTAATTCCAACAAGCCCGTTGAAGTACCAGTCTGCATTACCGGCACGTTTAGAATTGTAGTGGTCATTAAGAGTATTTGCCTGAAGTTCTAATCCGAGGCTAACAGCTTCGCTCAAACGGAAATCGATGTTTGCCCCAGCCTGACCGATAAGACGAGTCTTAGTACCAGACCAAAGATAACGCAAGCCTTGTTTCCCTGAAGAGCCGATCACTGCGTCTATCTGTGCATTAGCAGTCTGCGCATCATCATTCTTAAAACCGATGTTTGCACCAATACCGGCAAAGACCCCAACATTAATGATACGATTCGGATTATATCCACAAATCAAATTTGAGAGGTTGAATGTAACATCCACAGCAGGAGCTACATATTTATACTTCCATTTATAATCTTTATTATAAATAGTAGAACCAGCCTTACTCTGCCATGCATTTACAGCAAGACGCGCACCAACAACAGGATTGAATTCATATCCAAGACCAATCTGCGCATTCGGCGACAGCAATTTTCCGAAATCAATCTCACCAAGGGTATATTGTCCACCGACCTGGGCCTGAACATACCAATGAGGGTTGAAAACGTACTCTGTCCTAACCTGCTCCTGAGCTGACACTGCGGCACAACTCATTATGAGAACAGCAGATAACAATGTTTTCTTTATTTTCATAATAGTATTATTTTTTTTATTTATTGATTGCTATAGACACTCTTACTTGCCAAACTTGAACTTAATCACTTTAGTCTGATGCTGACATTGAAGTATCTTTCCACGGAAACGCATATCCAGTTTATCCTTACTCAGATATATGATTTCGGAATGATCTATCCAATACTGCTGAACAGAATCTGCACGCTGTTGCATGTCGACATAATGAATAATAAGCTGTCCATTCTTTATAAACCAATCCCGGAAACACACGTTTTCCGTATTGATTGAAGACATGGCACCTTCACTTCCTATCTTCATTCCGCGATGCTGATTCATATCAAAGAACCACTGAGTCTCAAATTCTGATAAGTTGACCACAGAACGGACCTTCTTACTTTTTGAGTCTGGATATATTGAAAGTTTATCTCCTTTTGTAAGACTACCTTTCACATGTCCCTCAGTTTGCGCTTTATCATAACTATATGTGCGACTTTCTCCTGTGTTCTGAATTGTAACAGAAATATGATTACCCTCCACCTTGTCTAACCTGACGATTATTGAGCTATCAACTATTTCTGACTCTTCAGCCACGGTGTGACGTTCGATTTTATTGCCTTTTTTGCACGACCCTAAAGTTGAGACAAGTAAGACAACCAGTATTATATTATAATAGTATCTATTTTTCATTTCCTTTTAATAATGTGGAATAGCCGAAAGACTACCACCACATTATTTTATTATTGAAAATAGCAATCTGTTTTTAGCTTATTAATTACTTAACAACCTTTACATAGAATTTACGGGTTGAAGAGTAGCCGTTATAGTCGAGAGCTGAGTATGTAATCTCATAAACACAGTCTGTAAGAGTTGCCTCAAACGGAACTGTCAAACGTTTTCCAGGGATTACCTCATTCATAAATTTCAGATTATTAGCAGCCTTAAGTGCAGCTAGACAAGCAGCATCACCACCCTGTGCACTAGCATTACCTTTATATACATTGGTCACTGCTACGAATTTTTCGTATGCTGGAGCAGCGATTTCTGCGGTATATGATGTAGGTAGAAAAGAAGTTGCCGTACCCCCGCTAACATTAAATTCAGTAGGATATACCTTAGAGTTACTCAACTGATGATATGCACCATCCGCACCTTGATACAGCAAACAAACCTGCAGATAGTGATTAGGATCTGACAAGTACTTATTTATTTTAGAAGTAAAACTGTTTATTTGTGTGATATAATTATTGAGTTTACCGATATAGCTACTAAATTTACCTGCGACCTGATTGCTAATCTCTTTCAAGACATCATTGACCGACTGATTAAGCTGTCCACTGATTTCGCTGAGTTTACTTGAAACCTCAGTGTTAATTTGACTAACAAGGTCGTCAACCTGCTTCTGCAATTCTTGATTAATATTTGTATCCCAATCGTCAATCTGACCATTAAGCTCTGTATTTAAATTTGACACGAAATCTTTCAGATCATCCAACTTAACAGTATCAGCAATCATCGTCCATGTAACTTTATTAGTTACGGGATCTACTACAGCAGAATTTACGTCAGGTACATTAATAATTACATTGATTTCATCTGCTGAGAAGTTAACATGACTTAATGTAATATGTGCAGCATTACCCTTAATTGTAAATGTAGGATTGAAATTAAAGTTGACTGAATCTAGATTTAAATTAATTTCAGACAGAGGACTAATAGTTGGTAATTTTAGCAAGCTTGTTCCTTCGAGAAATTTGAATGACAAAGGATGAATTGCAGTTGCAGCAATGTTATACTGAGAAACAACAGAGCGCTCACCCAATGAATCAGTCCATGTTGTCTTTACGCCTTCAGCATCAAGAACTCCATTAAACTGATTATAAATACTCGAAGCAAGTCCTGTTATATCAATGTTTGTACTCTTATTTTTAAGAGCAGTAAGTGCATCTTTCATAGCACTTGTCAAACCCGATTGTATATTAATCTTTACGTCATTGATTTTGTCAGCACTCAATGTTGCCGGTGCTTCATAGAAACCATTATTGCTAGAAGACCTTGTATAACCAAAAGTAAGCGTTTTATCTGACTTTTTCAATGCTCCTAAAGTAATGCCAGAAGCAACATCCTGACTGTTAACAAGAGTTACAGGAAGATTACTAAAGTCTGTACTTGTAGGATTGATTGTTAGATAAATTGTTCCCGCATTACCTATACTATCGTCCATGAGAGTGGCACCGTTTTTCACAGATTGAACAACTGTATTACAATTATTTTTCAAGAAGTCAATATCAGCACTGCTAAAGCTATTTCCGGATTCATAATCTGCTTCATAGGTTGATTTATAATACGGGAAATCTCTAGTTCCTGGAGTGATATTGGTTCCATAATAAGCAATTAACACATTTGAGCGAATATCAAGTGGCAGAGCGATAGAGCCGAACACTGGATTTTCCGTACCCTGCACGATAATTCCTGTAACGAGTTTTGTCAAAACATTTGTAAAGCGAGCGTTGATCGCATTCGTAAGAGTTGTAAGTTTTGCATTTACAGTTGCCACATCTTTATTAAGTTGATCAATCTCTCCCTGGAGAACCTTGTCTTCTGTTTCATAAGCAGTTTTCAAATCCCCAAGCTTAATATTTGTGGCATTTATTGCATCATTTGCATCAGAAATTTGTTTTGTGAGAAGATCTTTTACGTCTTTTATGGCAGTATCCGTGTACTGGTTAGCTTTTTCGTAATTAGAATTAGCCAAATCACGAACCTCATTAATTGAAGTCTGAAGGTCAGCAGTAACAGTATTTATGCTATCTATCTTTGTCTGATATACATTTTTGAAAGCATCTATCCATGCAGCATTTCCGTCAGCCAAGGCTTTTGCAGAAGCAGCATTACTATAGGCAGTGCGTAAACTATCACCCCATCCAACAATTGTATTGTTAAGACTGGTAACAGTACCTTTCAGATCACCCAATGAATTATTAAGATTTGATATACTTTGCTTCATTTCTGTTATCTGAGCACTGTTTGCATCCGATGCGTCTAAAGCAGCAACAGCTTTTGACATTGCTGCTGCAGCAGCAACAGAATCTTTCGTAGCTAAAGCGTACGCAGCATTTGCTTGCGCAGATGCGTCAGCAGCTGTTTTGTTTAAGGTATTTGTCAAGCCAACCAGCACAGCAATTACACTATCAGATTTTGCTTGATTCTTTGCATACAATGACTGCTGGCTTTTAATATCATTCAACTGATTGGTAACATTAGCTAGATTATTATTAATGCTAGCAATAGCTGAATCCAACTTTGTGCTGCCACAAGTATAATTTGCCATGGCAATGGCAAATGATTCATCAAATTTACTTCCGAAATCTGATTTTTTCAAATAAGAAGCCAAAGAATCTTTCACAGCGTCCAAGTCCGCCTTAGTTGAATTCATTGTTGCCAGTTGTGATTTCAATGCATCAATTTGTTTCTGAAGTGTGGACTCCAGCGTGTTCTGATTGCCCTGTAACTCGGAATACATGTCTTCTTCGTAGTCCTTGCAAGAGCTGAACATACCGATACCGACGATTGTAAAGGTCAGCACCAGCATTTTACTAATTAATTTTCTTTTCATACATCTAAATTTATTAAACATTTATATTACTATATAAGGTATTTATTTTCCTGATTATTGACTAGCATTCAACTATATATAGAGTTACACCTAAATCTTGGAGCAAAAATACTAAAATAAATTGAACATTAAGATTATTTGTACTAAAATTCTCAAAATGGAGTCATTATTTAACATAAATTGATGCAGAAGATCGATTGTTTCAATTAATTTGTTGGAGTAAATATGATAAGAAAAACCAAGATGTAGTAAAACAGAAAAAGAGTCAGTCATGAGACTGGCTCTTTTTTTAAATACTAACAATTACACAATTTATATTTAATACCTATTAAGTTTTCTGATGTTTATCCAACAGTAATCTGACGAGCGTCTTTATCTGGCTGTTTTGGTTCCTCTTTGGGAATGATGATAGTCAAAACTCCATTCTCCATCTTAGCTGTAATTTTATCTTTAACCACGTCATCTGGAAGAATCAGTGTTTGTTCATATTTTGAATAAGAGAATTCTCTGCGTAAGTAGTGACTCTTCTTATCCTCATCTTTTGTATCAGTCTTACTTTCCATCCTAATGCTCAAATCACCATCATTATTGATATGAACATCAAAATCTTCTTTTTTCGTGCCTGGGGCTGCCAGTTCTACCCTATACTCTTTATCTGATTCGATAACGTTGATAGCTGGTGCGGTTGCATTTGCCTTTGGCATGAAATCTGTATCAAAGAAATCATTGAATACGTCTGGCAACCATGTTGAAGTTCTACGAATTGGTAACATAATATTAATCTCCTATCTTTAAATTGTTATACATAATTATTTATCTCTGAACCCTCCGCTTTCGCTTTCAAGTTCATTAATAGTGATGCAACAACTATACCAACACAGGAAATGCGCCACAATGACACGAAAGATGTCATTGTGGCGCATTTTGAACATTAATTCTCACTTAGAACTGCTCTTTTATCACATTTTCAATTATCTCAGGATAGCACCTCTGTTCCAAAAGATGGATTTTCGCTGCAATATCCTCCACATTATCGTATGACGACAAAGCTGTCTTTGCTTGAAAGATGACCTCTCCGCCGTCACATTTTTCACTGACATAATGAATTGTAATCCCAGTTTCTTTCTCACCTGCCGCTTTTACGGCCTCATGAATATAATGTCCATACATGCCTTTACCGCCATACTTAGGTAATAATGCAGGATGTATATTCACTATTCTTTGAGGATAAGCATTTATAAGAAAATCGGGAACCATAAGAAGAAATCCAGCTAGAACAATAAAGTCGATACTATAACGTTCCATGACAGGCATCAATCCATCATGTTTTTTAAAATTATCACGTGGCACTACTACCGTTGGCACATTGAGTATCTTTGCACGAACCAAGGCATAAGCATCAGCACGGTTACTCAATACCAGAGCAATATTAACATCCTCCGAACCTTTGAAATAATTAATTATGTTTTCACAATTTGTTCCAGATCCCGAAACAAATATTGCCACGTTTACCATCTGTTTTTATTTAGTATGTGAATTGGTAAGTAACAGATCCTGTCTTACTATCAACAACTGTCATTGACTTGACACTTTTATCAGAGTTTAGTTCCACACTAATCGTTTTTGTTGTTTTCTTTCCAGAAGCTTCAGACATAATAGAACTATTACGGGCATATCTAAACATAGAAAGTAGGAAATACGGATCACAATTCTTTATACCTTCCACAAGTTGATTAACATCAAAAGATGATGAACGATTCGAATTTGTACTGTAAGTTGCCTTATATATATCAGTAAAAGATGTAGTGTCTGGATATAGCCGTGTAATACCTACGCTATCAGCCTTATGTTCATTATCTCCACTGCAATCCTGATTGTTAAGATAAATGCCCTGTGCATAATTCACAGCTCCGGAAGTGTGAACGAGTTTAAATGCATAACTGAAAGATATTGCCATATAATTAGAATAAAATGAAGCATAATAAACGCTGTCACTAACCATCTTATTTGAAACAGTCACTCCGTTTACGTTTTTAACCAGAGATCCTGGAGTTGTAGTGTACAGTGAATTTGGTTCACCAATAACGGCCTCTTTACCTGTAAGCACCTGATTGGTTAAAATATACGTAGTATCTTTATAAGTATCCAATTTCTTCTTAACATTCACGGTAACCAAAGAATCAAAATTATTGTAAGAGAATGCGAGCTCACGTGAAAAGGTACCGTCAGCAGTAGACATATTTAAAGACAGCGGACGTGCATACGCATCATAAGTGGCAGTTATTGAAGAGCCATCACTACCCGAGACACTCTTAACAAGAGGTGCGTTCCCCAAAGATCCGTCACCGCGTGTTGCGTACTGAGCTATCAGTATCTGCGAGCTGGCTTTATCTGAATGATTAACATCAACAAGTTTAAATATTGTCGAACGGGCTGAACCAGATGTATTCTGCTCCATCTTTATCCGTTGACGGCTAACCACGTAGGCAGAACCAGACGTTGTTGCGATTGTACACCATGTTGAAGAATCCTCATGTGTAAGCTTCCAATCACCATAGCTTACAAATATCAGACTGTCGATTGTGTTGTTTGCATACTTTAAACAATAAGAACTTGTTGGCTTTTGAACAACAAAACCAGCATAATAACTATCCTCACCGTCGTTGATACATGAAGACACTGTGCTAGCAACAACACACAGAATTAATAAGTTTTTAATAGATTTCATATTAATAAATTTAGCAATTTTACCATTGCAAAGGTAATACTTTTTAATAACAATGTTCAAAAATATAATATAATAAAAAAGAAATATTACTAATTGTCATGATCATCGTCCCAATCCATCATATCTTCACAGCCAGCACCCGCAGGCATGACAAAATCATCAAGACTTCTGCGTTCCTTTTTAGTCGGACGTCCTAAACCACTTGCCCTATTCACAAATCCACTAATCTTACTCATCTCGAGCAGTTCAAACTGTTCTTTTGGTGTTACATTTTCAAGAACTTGTGGAATCATCTTTGCTCCGACACGATTTTCTATCGCCTGTAGCACTTTAAAAGAATAAGTGATAGGAGACTTACGTACACTTATTGTCTCGCCTACTTTTATTATATGAGAAGGCTTCATAGTCATTCCGTTGATGGTGATACGACCATTTTTACATGCGTCAGCAGCTATTGAGCGAGTCTTAAATATTCTGACAGCCCACAGCCACTTGTCCACCCTAGCCTCATTTGCCATATTCCTATCCTTTCTTTTTATTAAATTGATTCATCGTTATATCGATACCTGCTAGAACGAAACTTTTTATTATCTCATTACAGATAACGAAACACTCTTCCATCTGTGCAATATCCCCCGGCGTATAACGACCAAGCACATAATCAACCTGTCCCCCTCTAGGAAAGTCGCCTCCTATTCCAAAACGCAGTCGTGCATAATTCTCCGTTCCGAGCACCGACTGAATATTTCCGAGTCCATTATGACCGCCATTACTGCCACTCGGTTTCAAGCGTAACGAGCAGAAAGGCAGCGAAATATCATCGACAATAACAAATAGGTTTTCTAAAGGGACCTTCTCTTTATTCATCCAATAACGAACAGCATTTCCACTAAGATTCATATACGTACTCGGTTTAAGAAGTATCAATTGACGGCCTTTTATACTCACTTCTGAAATGAAGCCATACCTTTTATCTTCAAAAACAACATTGGACGCCTTTGCAAAGGCGTCCAATATCATAAATCCTGTATTGTGGCGGGTTCCGGCATATTCATTGCCGATATTGCCCAATCCGACAATCAAATATTTCATAAATAATTTTTATCTTATATTTAAGCCTCTTCTGCTGAAGTAGCCTCATCTTCTGTATCATCTACGGAAACCGAAGACTGACGAGAACTCTTAATAGAGCATACCACAATATCTTTTGATGTAACAACTTCAAGACCTTCATAACTCAATTCGCCAACCTTGATGCTCTTACCAATCTTCACTTTGCTTACGTTCACGATAAGATTCTCCGGAATAATCTGGAAAGGAGCCTTAACTGCAAGTCTACGGGTGGTAAGATTCATGCGACCACCGGCAAGCACACCCGGAGCAATCCCTTCGAGCTTAATAGGAACCTCCATTGTGATCGGTTTTGCCTCGTTCACCTCATAGAAGTCAACATGAAGAAGAGAGTCTGTTACCGGATCAAATTGAAGTTCTTTCATGATTGCCCCATGCTTTTCGCCTTCGATTTCAAGGTTCACAACATAGATGTGTGGAGTATAAACCAACTTGCGAAGCTCACTCATTGGAGCTGTAAAGGAAAGTGCTTCAGGAAGACCGTTCTCACCACGTTTCTCACCATAAAGATTACAAGGAACTTGACCTTCCTTACGCAATAGCTTAGAAGCTTTTTTACCCAGGCTACTTCTTTTTTTACCTGTTACATTAATCTCTTTCATAATGTGTTACTCTAAATTAAGTTGTTAAATAATTAATTGCTTAATTCACCATCACACGAATTTTTAATTCATCGATGCCAGAAAAGCGTGTGCAAAAATACTGCTTTTCGTTGAAACCGCCAAAATAATATTAAAAAATCTATATATTTTCAATCTTTTCTTTGTAAATATGGGATTTTTATCTAACTTTGCATCTTGAAGGATAAACAAATATAACAGCAACAGTAACAAATAATGATTAATAGAGAAATCATACGCCTGAAAATTGTTCAGTTAACCTACGCTTACTATCAAAACGGTAACAATAACATTGATGCAGCGGAAAAGGAGCTTTTCTTTAGTTTGTCAAAGGCCTATGACCTTTATAACTATATGTTGGCATTAATGGTATCAGTAACAAGAGAAGGTCGTAGAAGACTGGAAATAGAACAGGTGAGAAGAAAAAGGGAAGGAACTGAACAGCCATCAACTAAGTTGGCTGACAATAGATTTATTGTCCAGTTAGAATTGAATAAAATGTTATGTGATTTTATGGAGAGCCAGAAAAAGACCTGGGACAATGAACCTGAGTTTATCAAAAAGATGTACGAGCAGATTGTTAATTCACAAATATACGCCGACTACATTGCCGATGAAGAAAACTCTTATGAGGCAGACCGTGAATTCTGGCGTAAGATTTACCGTACACTTATTCAGGAAAACGAAGATCTTGATGTACTTTTAGAAGAACAAAGTTTATATTGGAATGACGACAAAGAGATTGTCGACACATTCGTGCTAAAGACAATAAAACGGTTTGAAGAGAAAAACAAATCAAAGCAAGAGCTCCTTCCTGAATACAAAGACGAAGAAGACCGCGAATTTGCCCGTAAATTATTCCGTTGCACCGTATTAAATGCAGATACATATCAGCGGTATATGAGCGAAAGTTCACGAAACTGGGATTTTAACCGTCTGGCATACATGGATGTTGTGATTATGCAGATAGCGATTGCCGAAATAGTAAATTTCCCCAATATCCCAGTTAGCGTGAGCATCAATGAATATGTCGACATAGCCAAATTGTATAGTACTTCACGTAGTGGTTCATATATCAACGGTATGCTTGATACCATCGCGCGCCATCTTATCGCCAGTGGTAAATTATTGAAGACAATGGAGCCAAATTTCAAAAATAACATTAATAACAAATAACAAGTAAAAGAAATGAATTCAGCACTATTATTACAAGCTGCAATAGGCGGCGCCGGAGGTAACTATGGTTTCATATTTATCATGATTGCAATCTTTGTGGTTATGTGGTTCTTTATGATCCGTCCGCAACAGAAGAAACAAAAAGAAATTCAGAAATTTCAAAACGCCATTCAGGCAGGTACTCAAGTAGTGACAGGTGGTGGCATCTATGGTACTGTTAAGAATATCGATCTTGCTACAAACGTTGTAGAAGTTGAGATTGCCAGAGGTGTGACGATCCGTGTTGACAAGGGCTATATCTTCCGTGATGCAACAGCATCACAGGTAAGCACTCAGTCAAAGTAAGATGAAGAATTACAGGGCTCGTGGATCTTTAAGACTCGTCAGGAATTTCCTATTCAGTAAAACGAACAGGGAATTTCTGATTTTTTTATTCTTTCTCTGTCTATCGGGTGTTTTCTGGCTGTTAATGGCACTTAACGAGACTTACGAGAAGGAATTCAGCATTCCTGTGCGGCTAGTCAATGTACCTAAGAACGTAGTCATCACAAACGACTTACCTAGTAGCATTAGAGTCACTGCCAAAGACAAGGGCTTTGTAATCATTACTTACTTATACGGTCAGACACTAAGACCACTCTCTGTAGATTTCAAGACGTACGCCACAAATGAAAGCGGACATGCAGTGATAGCTGTCAGCGAATTGCTAAAGCAGATCACTCCCCAGCTTAACGGATCATCGAAGATAACCGGTATCAAACCTGATGCCATTGAATTTTTCTATAATTATGGTTTAAGCAAACGTGTCCCTGTGAAACTTTATGGCAGGATAACCCCCGAAAAGATGTACTACCTAGCCAGGGTAAAATTCTGGCCCGACAGTGTGACAATATATGCGTCCAAACATCTGCTCGACAGTATCAAAGAGCTATACACTACATCAATCAATCGCAGCAATTTATCCGACACTACCATTTTCAAGACATCATTGCAACAAATACGAGGTGTTAAATGCACACCTGCGTATGTAAAGGTAGGTCTCTATCCTGACATTTTCACAGAAGAAAGTGTAGAAGTCCCGATACAGGGAATAAATATGCCGGAAGGAAAGATACTACGCACCTTTCCTTCGAAAGTGAGCATCTATTTCACTACGGGTGTGAGCGTGTTTAAACAGATTGGTCCTGAAGATTTCACCGTTGTCGTGGATTACAATGACATATCTGAACATCCTTCGGACAAATGCAATCTTTATATTCGTGCGATACCTCACGGTGTAAGCAGAGTTAATTTGAAAGTCAAACAGGTAGATTATCTCATTGAACAGGAATAAGACGATGAAGATAGGAATAACCGGTGGAATAGGTAGTGGAAAGAGTTATGTCTGCAAACTTCTCAATGAACGCGGAATCAACATCTATGACTGCGACGATGCAGCCAAGAGAATTATCAACACCTCGAGTGTAATACACGAGAAACTTATTACACTCATTGGAAATGACATTTTCATCAACGGCACACTAAACAAGCAAAAAATGAAAGAATTCTTGCTTGCCTCGGGAGCTAATACTCAGCGAATTAATGAGATTGTACATCCCGAAGTAGCTAGAGATTTCGTCAGTTCCGGTAGTCAATGGATGGAATGCGCTATCCTGTTCGAGTCGGGTTTCAACCGTCTTGTCGACAAGAAGATCATGATCTCAGCTCCACTTGAAATGAGAATTAAACGGATAATGGAACGCAACAAAATAAATAGATCCAAGGCTTTAGAGTGGATTCAACGACAATGGGTAGAAGACGATGTTCGAAAATTATGCGACTATGAAATTATCAACGACGGTAAAAGAAAACTTGATTATCAAATTGATATAATATTAGATAAATTAAAATAACTTATTAATTCAAAGAAATAAATTATGTTACAGACTATTTTAGCAATCTCGGGTAAACCGGGACTTTACAAACTTATCTCACGTGGAAAAATAAATCTTATTGTGGAGTCAATCGATGGGGCAAAAAAACGTATGCCGGCATTTGGAACCGACAGGGTTACATCGCTAGCCGACATTGCCATGTTCACCGATGCTGATGACGTGCCATTGAAGGATGTGCTTACATCTCTTAAGAAAAAAGAAGAGGGTCAAATTTGTTCTATTGACCCTAAAAAAACGGATAGCAAGGATCTACGTGAATTTTTCTCAGAGATACTTCCTAACTACGACCGGGATCGCGTACACGATAGCGACATCAGAAAGCTAATTTCATGGTATAATATTCTAATTCAAAACGAAATAAGTGATTTTGAAGAGGATATGAAACCGACGGAAGGCGACAATGTGGATGACCGCAAATAATATTTATTCTGTCAATAGACATCAAAAATTAAATAAAAGTTGTATCTTCGCAGAATGATAAACGAGAAAAATGAATCATCAAAATGGTGTGAAAACGTTATCCTTGTAGATGGTGACTATATCGACAGTATCGCTTTCGATCTTACTGTAAATTTTGAGCGAATGATAGGTCGCCCAATCCAGAAGGCCGACTTAGCTCATTGGATAGACTGTATTGCTCTTGATGGAGGAATACGTGAAAGTGAAAACGATGTGCAAGTTTTTTTTATATATAGTAAGAATAAGCCATCACTGGAATATTTCAAGCCATCACATTATGAGACAGAACTTAACAAAATGGCTTTCAAAGACAAGTTTGGAGAGTTTTCTCTCTGTTCATTTCCTGCGGAGGACATGATCAGCAAAGATGACTTTTTCATCGAGTCTCTTGAACTGATTATTCATGCTGAGGGAGTAAAACGGGTGATGGTCATTCCTAATGCTGAGAAAATATATAATAATGTACGCGCGAAGCTAAACGACCTTAATGACGAAGGTAAGCGTATCACCGTCTTTGCCATGCAGCCTATGCCCGGAGGTAATTTCCGTCAAGAAATTCTCGGTTATTCGCTGATGAGCGCACTTGGCATAAGCGCAGATGAAATAAATAAAAACTAAAACTGAATTATGATGGGAAGAGTATTAGTAATTGGTGCTGGCGGTGTAGCCACTGTCTCAGCTGTCAAAATTGCAAAGAATACTGATGTCTTCACAGACATTATGATTGCAAGCCGCACAAAATCAAAATGCGACAAGATTGTCGAATATATCGGTAACCCTAAGATCAAGACTGCACAAGTAGATGCTGATGATGTGGAACAGCTAAAGACACTTTTTAATAGTTATAAACCCGAGCTGGTGGTCAATTTGGCTCTACCGTATCAAGATCTTACCATAATGGATGCCTGTCTGGCTTGTGGTATCAACTATCTCGACACCGCCAACTATGAACCGCGTGATGTGGCTCACTTCGAGTATAGCTGGCAGTGGGCATATAAAAAACGTTTTGAAGAAGCCGGACTGACAGCTATTCTAGGTTGTGGTTTCGATCCTGGAGTCAGCGGCATTTTCACGGCTTATGCAGCTAAACATCACTTTGACGAAATTCATCATCTGGATATTGTCGATTGCAATGCAGGAGATCATCATAAAGCGTTCGCCACCAACTTTAACCCGGAGATCAACATACGTGAGATAACCCAGAAAGGTCGTTATTTTAAGGATGGAAAATGGGTTGAGACCGGTGCACTTGAGATACACAAGCCACTCACCTACCCTAACATTGGCCCGAAAGAGAGTTACCTAATGTACCACGAAGAGCTTGAAAGTATTACGAAAAACTTCCCGACAATCAAACAGGCTCGTTTCTGGATGACCTTCGGGCAGGAATACCTTACACACTTACGTGTCATTCAGGATATCGGCATGGCACGTATCGACCCTGTCGAATACAATGGTCAGCAGATCATACCTTTGCAGTTCTTAAAGGCAGTATTACCGAATCCACAAGACCTTGGTGAAAACTACGAAGGTGAGACAAGTATCGGATGCCGTATACGTGGAACAAAAGACGGTAAGCAACGTACATACTACGTATACAACAACTGTAGCCACCACGAGGCATTCCTTGAAACAGGTATGCAGGGAGTAAGTTATACAACAGGTGTACCTGCAATGATAGGTGCAATGATGTTCTTCAAGGGGCTATGGCGTAAGTCGGGTGTTTGGAATGTGGAAGAGTTCGATCCGGACCCCTTCATGGAGCAACTCAACAAACAGGGTCTGCCTTGGCATGAAGAGTTCGACGGAGACTTGGAACTGTAAAAAGATTTAATACCTAAATAAAATGGCAAAAAAAGAAGATAAAGTAGAAGTCAATGCTAACGAGGGAAAACTCAAAGCCCTCCAGGCAGCGATGGAAAAAATAGAAAAGAACTTCGGCAAAGGTTCTATCATGAAACTTGGAAATGAGAGTATCGTGAATGTAGAAGTCATTTCCACGGGTTCAATCGGCTTAAATGCCGCTCTCGGTGTTGGAGGACTTCCTCGTGGAAGAGTTATTGAGATTTACGGTCCTGAGAGTTCCGGTAAGACGACACTCGCCATCCATGCAATTGCTGAGGCACAGAAAGCTGGTGGAATTGCAGCATTTATTGATGCAGAGCATGCTTTCGACCGTTTTTATGCAGCAAAACTTGGTGTTGACGTTGACAATTTATGGATTTCACAACCTGACAACGGTGAACAGGCTCTTGAGATTGCCGACCAGCTCATAAGATCATCCGCCATCGATATTCTTGTTATCGACTCAGTAGCAGCCCTCACCCCAAAAGCTGAAATCGAAGGGGACATGGGTGAGAATAAGGTTGGCCTGCAAGCTCGACTGATGAGCCAGGCACTCCGTAAATTGACTGCCACCATCAGCAAGACTAATACAACTTGTGTCTTTATCAATCAGTTACGTGAGAAGATAGGCGTAATGTTCGGCAATCCGGAAACGACAACAGGTGGAAATGCACTGAAGTTCTATGCCAGTGTACGTCTTGATATTCGTCGCGTGACAAGCATCAAGGACGGAGACGAGATTATCGGCAATCAAGTTCGCGTCAAAGTGGTGAAGAATAAAGTAGCCCCTCCTTTCCGTAAAGCTGAATTCGAAATAACCTTCGGTGAAGGAATATCTAAAATTGGTGAAATTGTCGACCTCGGTGTAGAATATAGTATCATTCAGAAGAGTGGCAGTTGGTTTAGTTATAATGGTGACAAACTGGCACAAGGACGTGATGCTACAAAAACGCTGCTAAAAGACAATCCTGAACTCTGCGAAAAGTTGGAAGCTCAGATCATGCAGGCCATACAGGATAAGAAAAAATAAAGAATAAACAGAAGGCGTGTGATGATTATAAGGTAACCACCCTCAACTAAAAAAGCAAAACTCCCGAGGTGAAAATTAATTTTTCACCTCGGGAGTTTTGCTTTACATCACCCTAGTTAGTGTTTTTCGACTTTGATAACCTTGCCGGCCTTATTGAACTTAATGATGGTTTTATCCTCATAAAGCCATGTTGCTGCTCCTGTCTTGGATTCATCATAAGAACTTGCAGCATCACCCTTAGCCAATCTGACCGCATCCTTATTCATACCTACAGTCACCCTGTTCTGAGATATGGCTTTCCACTGTGCCATTGTGATTCCCTTATGCCTGCTTCGCAAAGAACCACTACCGAAGAGCTCAAAATAATAATCCTCATGGAAACCGTCAATATCTCCGGCCACATTATCTGTATTTGTGAATGTCACTTTCTTGGTATAAGTAATGCCACCATTGATAGACTTTAATGTCATATTGACATAAGAAGTATTTGCTATACTCTGAATACCTTTGATTATAAAATCCGTTGACCGGGCGATAGTCGCATTACCTTTAGGACCTTTCATGATTGTACTACGCTTTGTATAAATAGATTTACCTATATACTTTCCATACTGTCCATTAGTTGACACTGTGACATCTTCCATCAGGAAAGAACCCTTAAACAGAAATTTTGTATTATCAGTACCTGTACCAAACTCCTCTTCACGCATTCCCGAATTCGTTTTACTCATTGCCACATTTTGATAGAATTCCTTACCTTTATTGTCCTTAACAATAATTTTAACAGGGAAGCTACGCGTGCCGGCTCCGATGGCCACCACCTTGACCTCAGTGTTTTTCGGGACGGTCACTTCGTCATATCCTGTAGAAATAGCGTCATTATCAATGCGATAGATGTCTGCCAATGTATACAGCATCGCACCCATAAGTTTATTACGCGCTATGTCCACGTCACCAAGATAAGCAAGAGTAGGAACCCCCACCTTGTCACCGCAATAATCATCAAACGTTCCGTTAGGTATCTCATAATAATAATCTTTATGATCATCCTGACATGTGAAATTGATATGAAAACGCCCCTGCGGTGTCTGAGTATGTCCCTTATAAATCATAATTTTTTCACGCAGAGAGCCATTACTCACCTCCGAATTTGTAGATGCATCACAGAAAGTGTTAACTATCAAATCATATTTCTCAGGCAAGACCATAAACTTCATACCTTCTTGCCAGTCGCACAAACTGTAATACTTAAAATTATCGCTCACGAAGTCATGCACCTTCTCTTCATTCGAAGTACTATCAGCACCTGCTATAGCGATTTTACTTGCTCCACTGGTCTTAACGATGTACGGATTCTGTGCATACAAAGCCGAAAAGCCGAAGAATACACCAACTAAAAGAACTATACGTTTCATAATTAAAAAGATTTATTATCAGAATAATCCTATAAACTCTCCGCAAAGATATAAAATAAAATTTGAATGCGTGTCAATCTGGTCTGCCAAAGCGTCATTATTTATTATATTTTTTTCCTTTGGCACACGCTTTGCTACAAAATCAACGTACAGCGCAAGCTAGCAAATGCAAAAAATAAAGATTATAAAACAATAAAAACAATACAATCATGGGAAAAATTATTGGAATTGACTTAGGTACTACAAACTCTTGCGTTGCCGTATTTGAAGGTAACGAGCCTGTAGTAATTGCAAACAGTGAAGGTAAACGTACGACTCCGTCAGTCGTTGGCTTTGTGGATAACGGAGAACGTAAAATCGGTGATCCGGCAAAACGTCAGGCTATCACAAATCCGGAACGTACAGTTTACAGTATCAAACGTTTTATGGGTGAAAATTACGACCAGGTTCAAAAGGAAATATCTCGTGTACCATTTAAGGTACAACGTGGTGAAAACAACACACCTCGTGTAGATATCGACGGTCGCCTCTATACCCCACAGGAAATCTCTGCAATGGTTCTTCAGAAGATGAAGAAAACAGCCGAGGATTATCTCGGACAGGAAGTGACAGAAGCAGTCATCACAGTTCCTGCATATTTCTCCGACTCTCAGCGTCAGGCTACTAAAGAAGCAGGTCAGATTGCAGGTCTCGAGGTTAAACGTATCGTCAACGAGCCTACAGCAGCAGCCCTTGCTTACGGTGTTGACAAGTCGAATAAGGATATGAAGATTGCGGTATTCGACCTTGGTGGTGGTACATTCGATATCTCTATCCTCGAATTTGGTGGTGGCGTATTCGAAGTCCTGTCAACAAATGGTGATACACACCTCGGTGGTGATGACTTCGACCAGGTAGTCATCGACTGGCTGGTTCAGGAATTCAAAAACGATGAAGGTGCCGACCTTAAGGTAGATCCAATGGCCATGCAGCGTCTGAAAGAAGCAGCAGAAAAAGCAAAGATTGAACTATCCAGTTCTTCTTCTACCGAAATAAATCTGCCATACATCATGCCCGTAGGTGGTGTTCCAAAGCACTTGGTTAAAACACTGACACGTGCAAAATTTGAATCTCTTGCTCACGACCTGATTCTAGCTTGTCTCGCACCTTGCCAGAAAGCCGTAGCTGATGCAAAACTGTCAACAGCAGACATCGATGAAATAATCCTCGTAGGTGGTTCAAGCCGTATACCTGCAGTCCAGACTTTGGTCAAGAATTTCTTCGGAAAAGACCCATCAAAGGGTGTTAATCCTGATGAGGTTGTAGCCGTCGGAGCATGTATTCAAGGTGCTATCCTTAATAAAGAAGGTGGCGTGGGCGATATCGTACTGCTCGACGTAACCCCTCTGACACTGGGTATTGAGACCATGGGTGGCGTTATGACAAAGCTTATCGATTCAAATACCACTATCCCTTGCAAGAAGAGCGAAGTCTTCTCTACAGCAGCCGACAATCAGACCGAGGTTACAATCCATGTATTACAGGGTGAACGTCCAATGTCATCTCAGAACAAGAGCATCGGTCAGTTCAATTTGACAGGCGTCGCACCGGCACGCCGCGGTGTTCCTCAGATAGAAGTAACATTCGATATTGATGCCAACGGTATTCTTAAGGTATCAGCCAAGGATAAGGCAACCGGCAAAGAGCAAGCTATCCGTATCGAAGCATCTTCAGGTTTGAGCAAAGATGAGATCGACCGCATGAAAGCTGAAGCAGACAGTAATGCAGAAAATGATAAGAAAGAGCGTGAGAAGGTGGACAAGATGAATCAGGCCGACTCAATGATCTTCCAGACTGAGAATCAGTTGAAGGAAATCGGTGATAAGGTCCCTGCAGACAAGAAACCGGCTATCGAGCAAGCTCTCCAGTCACTGAAAGATGCCCACAAGAGTGGTGACGTAACCGCAATCGACAATGCCATCAACGCTCTCAATGCAGCATGGCAGACAGCAAGTGCACAGATGTATCAAGGAGGTGATGCCGGTGCTCAGGGTGCTCAAGGTGCAGGAGCTCAAGGAGCAGGTTCAGATCAGCAACAGAGTCAACAGACTCAGACAAAATCTGACAAAGAAGACATCCAAGATGCAGATTTCGAGGAAGTCAAGTAAGCTCCGATAAGTAAACAATAACGATACATAAGAAAATAGGGTGTAGCTCAAGTAGTTAAACCCTATTTTCGTTTTGAATATAGCCCTCCTGATCATACCCTTTATGTTCAGAATTAATAGAATCGACAAGACTTTGAATTCGTTTATCAGTAACTGGCATGTGGAAGTATTTAGAATACTGTACATCATAACGAGATTGACTGCCTAGTGGTAGGCGTCGGTTGATATCTTCAGGGATAAAAAACTCTGAACGAGTGGGCCCCAAGTGGGAGTAGAATTCTGTGAGGAAGATATGAATACCAGCCAAGTCGAAGTCACCGAAATGGACGTAACGATTGGGGATGCCTTCCAACCACCTCACCAGATCACCATTTTGAGGGTAACGGGAGACAAACAATACTTTTGGATATTGTTCAAAAAGATACTTCTGTCGCGCAATCTGTCGAAAGTTCTCACCATTCTCTACACCTACAACCACTACATCCGCAGGAACCTGGAATGTATGGTAGTCGTAAATGAAAGTGAAAGTCCCCTCCACGGGATATATCGTAAACGGATTTCCATTGACCGTAGCAGGGATGTCGACGAAACTGTTGACAAGGAACCCTGTCATCGTACGATGATGTATAAACTTACTATCACCCGTAATTAACACCAGTTCAGAACGATGAACCTCGGTTTCTCTCCCACCCAATAATTCCTTAGCAGCATCAATGTCACGAATATCATATTTCGTGGCAACATACTGCTTAAACGCATCAATATCAGTGGCCCGGTAACTGAGCTGACGACCATGACTCACTTTCTGCAAGATATTATCCATCAACATCTGGTCAATCCAGTCACCTTTCAAAGAAGTGGATGCTACACTTCCGCCCTGAGCCAAATACTGGAACCTGTCTATCAATTTTAACGTCTTCTTCATCTTATGGTCAGCAGTGATTTCACGATAGTGTTACTCTTGGCATCCTTGTTCAAGGAGTAGGTATAGCGATAAGCTTCCGCCGTATAGGTAGTTGGTGAGGAGTTGATGAGATAGATGTTTCGTTTGTTGGCGAAATCCAGGATACCCTTCACATTGTTTGGATGAAGTTTACCAATCTCGTCCATCAAACAGTGGAGGCGGAAGTCGCCAAACTTACGGCTCACCTTCCGTTTGAACACGTTGATAAGCATGATATTGACCATCGCCTTAACCAAGATGTCCGTGCCATCTGATCCCACATTAGAGAGTTTCTCCACCCAGCCCGTATCGTTATCGTTCTCCCGCACCTTAAATTCGAGTTTAAACGTATCGGTCAAGGTGATGAAGTCACGTTTCTGTTCAAGTTCCAGATGATCCATCAAGTTCATCAATAAGTCAACAGCCCGTTGATTGGCCCTCAGCAACGTTTCTTGATCACAGAACAGATTAACCTCACCCATATTCATATTCGCCTCATCTACAAACCTGGCAATGGTGAGCAATAGTTGCATCAACCGGTCGTTACTCTCCACACTGCGCAGTTCGATATCCTTGATAACACCGGCAAAATTATTCTCCTTGAAATCCTTATTGATCTCACTGATAGTAGCTTCAATCACACCCTTGTGAGACATCAGGTCGTTGACCTCACGGGAAATGCGACGAATAATATCCACATAAATATTATTAGTACGTTGACGGTATTCCTCTATCTTCCGATTACTCAGAAACTCACCCAAATCGACCGCAAACTCAATATAATCTGCATCCACATTAAATTCTGTACGGAAATGGAACGTATTCTGCTGAGAGAAGTTCTTTTTGAACGTAATAACCGCCTGCTTGAAATTCTCCATCAGTCGAAGTTTTGAACCGATATTGTCGCGCAAATCATTCAATATATCAGCTAGCTCCTTAACCGTTTCCTGTTTATCAACCTCATAAATGCTGAACAGACAGGCATCACTGCCAACGAAATTCTCGACATCGGTAATAGAACGACGGATACCGTCAATACGCAAATTCAGCCGTTGTAGTTCGTTACGCAACAGATTAATCACTGAGGTATATTTATTCCTGCGCACTTGATACTTATCCTCCAAATCAGCAATTTTCTGCTGTACGAGTTTCCGTTGGTCACGAATCTCCTGTTCGTGATCAAAGAGTTCTTCCTTATCGTTCTGCCAAGCAATAAACTCACGAAGATGGTCATTGATGAAACGAAGTTGCTGTGATACATTATCCAGACTCTGTCGGAACGATGCCAGCTGACTCACATCCACACCTAACCCCTTCAATTCAGCATCCATCTGCTCATGAAGAACTCGAATCTGACGATCGTGCTCTCCCTGTTGGTTCTTGAAATCCAAATCAAGTGCTGATATCTGCCGACGAGTCTCCTCTTCCACCTCTTTACGTTGAATAGCGAAAGACTTCTTCAACTTGTCGAGTTCACGAGATTCTTGTGATTGCAGATCGGTCTTATCGCGGAGAAATTGTTGAAGCGTCTGCTCTGCCTTTGACAATTGCTCCTGCTTATCCTCCAATTCTTTCTTACGCCATGCAGACAACCGGTCCGACGTTTCATCAAGGAGTTTCTGATTACTGCTGATCTTCATTGGAATAATCCGGAGTTCCGTCTCAGCATCCGTACGCAGCTGACGAAGTTCCCTGATCTGTTTATTAGGTTTACCCTCCAGGCGTTGGATATCCTCCTCCAACTGTTTCTTGTGAGCGACGATATCAGCATGAAGCAACTCTATCTTCTTATCTATTGCAGTCTTATCCCGTTGGATATTCTCAGGAGTACGAACCTCTTTATCTATATTATCGAGATTCAGTTGAACGCCGAAGATCGTATCATCAGACTTAAAAATCTTTGGTGAAAGTCCTGTATTGTAAAGTACTGCATCTTCATCAAGCACCTTACCGAAAGTACGCTCCCATCCCTGCACATTACCCGACAACCACTCGATGAGCGAACCCTTCTGTTGGTCGAGCAACAGCTGGAGTTTTGTAGTATCCTCAGTAAATTTGTCAATCTGCTGTTTAACCCCACTTGCATAGAGCTTATTGTCAGCCTCCAACTTACTGCGTTCTAATTTCGTTTGTGCTATAATACGATCAATCTGCTGTTGCTTTTGCTGTATCTTCAGTTTGAGTTCACCTTCATCTTTCTGCGCCAAGTCTATCTTCCGTTGATATTCATCCATCTGCTGTTGGAAAGGATTCATCTGCTGGAGCTTCAACTGCGACAGTTGCAACTGCTGCTTATCCTCCTTGGCTATATTCTCCTTTTCCAGAAGACCTGAACGTCGTCCATCATAGTACGATTGTTTCTCCTCACGAGCCTTGGTGCACTCAGTCTGCAGTTCACCAATGCGCTGATACTGTTGTCCGGTCAGCATATTCTTCTTTGCTTCAGTCTGATTCTGAAGAGCAGAGAGTTTCTGATTTTCCTGTGATTTAAGTGCATCATATTTATCCTTCACCGAACGGTTTCGGTCGGTCAACGTATCAATCTGCTGTTGAAGAGAATGCTGGCGGGTAAGCAATACCTCCTTCTCCGCCATCCGCTGACAGATGTTCTCAATACCTATCTCCTCGTAATGTTGCTGTTTCTTCTTGATGGTATCGAGTTTTGCTTTCAGTTTTGCTTCATCACCAATCAACTTGTCGCGCTCGGCTTTGTACTTTCCGTCCTCCTCTTGCATCAGTCGATTCTGACGGTTCAGCTCATCCTGTTTATCAGCATTCTGTTGCTGTAACTCAGGTAATAGTTCCTTATCACGGTCAAGTGCGAAGCAAAGTTCTCCATAAAGTTCCTCCACCATCTTTCGAGTACCCTCATAGAGCGTATACTTGGAAATCACATGATCCGCATCTGACTGTACCTTCACATGACCGTTTTTCTCTCTCTTATACCATTTCCAGATATCCTCATACTGCTGGCGGAAGTCCTTCACCTGGTCACGATAGAAGTCAAGGTTGATTCCACCGTCACTGAAGTCCATGGAATCGATAATGATATCCTTGATAACACGACTCTCAAGACTCTGGTTGAGGAAGATATTTTGAATAGTACGTGGCACATTCTGATATTTGCTGCTCTCCATAAGGGAGAAACGACGCAAATCCTGAGGCACATTCTGACGGTTGCCATAGATGATATCCAAATAAGTGGAGTAATTCCGGATGATATTACTGGAATAACGGTTACCTATCTGTTGGTGAATCTTCGTCCACTCATAGTATACATTCCCCACATCATCGAGAAAGAAGTGGCGCTGATACCCACAATCTACAAAACGGAAGGCCGTACGTCCCTGATTTTTGAAAGCCACAACGAAAAACTTACCATTCTCACGAACCACCTCATAGATGATATAACTGTCGGGCGACGGCAGATAAAAATCATCGAAACCCTTCTGTTCCCGTTGGATGCCCAGTTTCGACTTGTCGGCATTATAGAAGAAAAGGATAGCGCGCAGAAGCGTACTTTTCCCGACCCCCTGAGTACCAATAAAATGAACATTACCATCGAGGCTGGCCTCAGCATAACGGATGTGGGCACTATTGATAAATACAACTTTACTCAGGTATCTCATCTTTCACCTCCTCGTCTATATTCAGACATTCTATGATATTTGTGATATATCGAAAAGCCATAGTAACCTGATACTTCCCATCTACCTCGTTGACAACCTCTGCGAAACCTTGGGAGGCAAGTACATTGGCTAAAGCTTCAATCTTGTCGCGTATGGACTGCTTGTCCTCGAAGATATGCTCCAACTTGTCACGGAGTTCCACATCACTCGCCACACGTACCTCAATCTGAGCCGGTGTAAACTGAGTGCCGGCCTCGAAAGTGGTATCGTAGTTGGTCAGGAAGTCGAGGTAATCTATCCATGGAGTGAGCGACTTGAGTTTGTTTTCAGTCGTCACCTTCTGTTCCTTACGCGAGAAATAGTAATAACCATCCCCACTGGAGAGCTGGAAATCGATTAGTTCAAAGTATTTTTCATAATCACTTTGGTATTCTTCAATATCATTATATATTGCCCGCGTATCTGGGTTGATACTATTGCTCGAGATAAACTGACCTCGAGAAAGGCGTTGGAAAACTTCATTGGTATATTTCATTGCGGTAATATAATGGGGTATTCGATATTTTGTAGGGTGCATGTTTCATCGGTAAAACGGATTTCGTCAGGATACTGGGAAGCAAGTTGCAGGAAAAGCACCAGTCGTTCCTCACGGGTGGTATCAATCTTGAAATCAAACATACGGATATAGTTAAAAAGGTCGTTGCTCTGTGCCTTGAATGCATTGAAAATCTCCTGATGGTTGAATACACGCATCGTCTCACTACCGGTTTCAAGATATTCCTGATCAATCTTACCCGAGAGACGCTGCCGGATGAGCGTCTTCTTGGATAGTTGACGGCGCACATCACCGAGAATGGCCAAGGCGGCATCGTCATTACGAAGGAAATCGATGGACACCTTGGTGGAAAAACGCAATATCGGCTCCATCCATACGGGATTCAGATGACCGAGGACGGCCTTCACATTGGTATTCTCCTCCAACATAAACTGATTCTTGAGATACTTTAACTGACGAACTTTCTTCACCAGCCGGCTTTGATATTCGATGCGATTGAGGTAATCAATAATCTGCTTTTGGATATCAATCAGACCATGCGACGACTCACGCAATCCTGAACGTACCTCATTGATGGTCTGTCGGAGCAGCACATCCATCGCACTGCTGAAAAAGATGGTTTGTTCATCCATGATCTTCTCAGTCTGGCGGATAAGTTCGGCGATATCCTTACATTTCTTATCAAAGTCTATCAGACGAAGTTTCTTCAGTTTAAAGTTAGGTTCCTGTTTGTAGGTATCCTCCACATTGCGTTTCAAGTCGATGATATTTCGACGCGTCATCTGGTCAATACTATGGAAAGTATGACGAATCTCGCGCATGAACAGGCTTCTTTGTTTATCTGTATCAGCGGCCAGATAGGAGTCTATATTCAGTTTCAGCTTACCGACATATTGTTGGACAGAAGCGACATTAATATCTTCATTGACCTCCAGTACATTCTCGAAAAAGTGTAGATAATTGTCATCGAGTTCGAGTGTGTCATCGGTCTGGATAATCACGCCATGAGAAATCAGATAGCGGAGTTTATTCTCATCATCGTCCAATGTCTCTAGTGCGTCATCATATTTAATGGCAACGGTCTTTCGTTTGTTGAACATGTCGATCAACAACTTATCTCCATTCTGGAGACCGCGAATCAGTTCCTTAATGGTTTTAAAAGCTGGCATTAGTTATCTCTAATAAGATCATCGAATTGGTATAGGCGAATTAGCATAATGGATTGATAGTCGCGATGCATACTCGCTTCTATTAGGCCTTTATTTATGTATAGTTGAGCCATATCTCCTTTTTTAATGCAAAGATAATCATTATTTTACAAAAATGTAATTTACATAATCACTTTACATGATATTTTTGTATTTAGGCATTCAAGCCTACCTAAGATATTATGATAAAGGAACGATTATCTACTCTTCAGCTTCGTATGGAATCAGTCTTTGAAGCCAAAGACAACAAGGAAGGCTACAACCATACTTGACATCAGATTGTGCGTCATCGATTCCAACAATCTCTCCGTCGTTATCCACGCCATAGAATAAACTACCACCTTCGGTATTGGCAAAAGCCGACACCGATTTGAGCCACGACTTCATTTTCTTTCGTTCAAACCTTTCCTTAAAGTCATAAGCCGAGCATTCTGCTATTAATATATTGCCTTGTATCTGCATGCCTTTATATTTTAGTCAGTATGTTATTCATCCTATTCCAACCACAAAGGTACGAATAATTTGGCGAATAGTGTTAAAATGTAAATCAGATTTATTGCTTTTTTGTCTTTTATCTCGTTTGAAGGAAAATATGTAAATTCAAACGCATTTGCAAAGATAAGAGAATAAAAATATACAGTCAAAACGTATTTTATAAAATAAATGATTTTTTTGAAATAAATTACGTATAAAAACGTTGAAAAATACTGAGTTTATTATTTTTTAATAAGTTTAATAAGTTCATCTGCGATACTTTTTATTTCATCCGCTGGTGGTATTGGCCGATAAGAGAGCTGAGTTAGTTCTGACTCATATATAGACTTCAATTGCGTCCACATGCTATCAAATGATGTCAACAGTGGTGACAACTTAACATCTGCGTCTTTCCAACCATCGGGCACAATAAGCGTAGCTTTGTCGTGTTGCACCAAAGCATTAAAATCATTGGTAAAATCTGTTTCTACATATTTTCTGCAATCAGCGTTCTGCATGAGATAATATAGGTCATAGAAATGACGTATTTTCTGCTGTAAACCCAAAACAGCATCGTCGGCAAAGGAAAAACGCAGAAGAGAAACCATCTTTTCACATAATGTCTTTCGTTTGTCAAGTACATCCATCTCGAACGGCTGCATCCCGAATTGTTCTATCAGGTTGAAATAACCGTTAGCTTCCATATATTCAGTGATGAAGCTCCTAATAGTCGCTCGTTCAAATGGATAAGGATTGCCAAAAGCGGTTACCTCAAGAATGATGAAGTTCCTGAGGAAGTCAGAGGTGGACGCAGCCTGCTGCAAAGACTGATATTCATGGAAGGTCTTGCGATAATAAATGCCCTTCTTCGTATCTTGAGTATTTATCTCCTGTAAGCCAACCGTTACCGTTTTGTTTATTCGCCTAATGAACTTCTGCACCTGACCTTGGCTCATGTCAGAGGTTATAACCGCAATGTCAACGTCTGAAGAGAAACGATTGATGATACGATAAGCCTTGGAAAGCGATGTTCCCCCTTTAAATATTACTTTATGAGTGAATTCGGACACTTCTGCTATTTGCCCGAGCATGCAGGTTATCCAATAGTCCTTCTCCACAAAGGCTCTAGATATACCCATATACTGTGATGTCGCCGTAATAGCGTCGGAAAAATATTCTCTGTTCAGATGTAAGTTCATTGTAGATTCCATTTGCTTGTTGTGGGAAGAATTTCCTCAGAAATGCCTAGTTTGTATATTGTAAGTGGATGCTGGAGTGAGAAAAGACGGTCAGTTTTAACTTCCGGCCTAACCTTCTCTATGATAGCACCAGTTAGCGCTCGCGTCATTGGGTTATAGTTTTCTACAAGCATCATCATCTTGTCAATATTATCCTTTGTAAACTTTGTAAATAGATACAGCAAACTTCTCACGCTGCTGTTGATATCAGAATCAGGAATATCCTTGATGTATCTGATTGCATCCAATATCTGTAGATAACGATAATTCTCCTCTGTTATGGTGTTCGGCTGGGTGACGAATTTGATGTCATAGAAACCACGACGCGTGTTCTTTTTCCGTTTGTTCACTCCAATCTGAATTACATTTGGCACTTGCGTAGTCAATCCAAGTCCGTTAAACACACTATAGCCGGTGAGATAACCGATTCGCACATCATCCTTGAAAAGCAAATCTTTCACAACTTCCTCCTCTGATGGTTTCAACGTACCAAACAGACTATTCTTTGGTTTATAGTATCGTCCAGGCGAAAGACGCATAATAAGTCCTTCCGAAACCATTCGGTTCAGCTTCTTTACTACTGCTATACTAGCTTCGTGAGCCATGTTAAGGTCTCTGAACGTGAAAACCACATCAGGCTCAATCGCGTCTATTCTTGATATCAATTCCTTCGACACCATATTTACATATACTTTTACTGCCTACAAAGATATAAAAATGTCTAGTATTTACGCCACTTTACTTGACTTTATTCTATTTTTAGCAAAAATTTAACCCTACTTGCAGCTATATACCATCTAACTCTTTGATTTTCAAGGGCCGATTTTTTAATATTCTCTAAATGTACCACACAAAATTTTCGTCTTCGTTTTAGTGGCGGCGGGTTCAGATTCAACTTCAGATATATGTCTGGTGACATTATAGTAGGACAATATCTTCTCTTCCACCTTCCTGACGTTACCGGGCGGACCTTTGGACTGAAGCTGGTTGTAGAAATAAAGAGCCTTGCGGTTCACCTCGGTGCCTTCCATGTAGAATAGAGGAGGTGTTGTTTCTTCCCGTCCGCACCGACCGTTGTCCTTGTTTGCATCTTGATATACATCAGTGCGAAAATATACAGTCAAAACTGTATTTTATAAAAAAAAATGATTTTTTTGAAATAAATTGCGTATAAAAACGTTGAAAAATATATAAATAGCTCGGAAGTCATCTTGTCCGAAAGGAAGAGAACCACAATCTGAAGCGGAGTGCTATGCCTTAAATAATGAACTCATTTAATATGATAAAACATCGATTAGCATTGATCTTGGTATTAATCTTACCCTCTTTTATACCCGGTATAATGGATGTTTCTGCAGAGAACAGAGACTCCATACAAATCATGGGGCAGGTTACTGACGCTTTTACCCATATTGGGGTCGACAGCGCAAAAATCGTGGTAACAAGTAAGGATGGCCATTTCCGTAAGACAGTGATGACCGAAGATCTTTATGCAGAGCAACGTCAGATCTCCCTTATCGTGAATGGGTATATCGAGTCTTCCATTCCTTCTAAGATTGTTTACAGGATGAAGGTTCCCGATCCAGGCCCATATATCGTTTCAATCAATATTCCCGGATATGATAAGCAAGAAGTTGAGATAAACATTCCTGCCCGACGATATGGCAGACGAACAAAGGAATGGGAAGCCAAGGAGATTTTGTTACATCAAATCAGAAGCAAATTGCTTCCTGAGATCACCGTCACCGCCACCAAGATTATGATGGTTCATCGTGGGGATACAGTGGTTTACAATGCAGACTACTTCCAGTTGGCACAAGGATCGATGCTCGACAAACTCATATCCATGATGCCGGGACTTGAAATCAAAAGTGGCGGTGTGATATACTATAACAACAAGAGACTTGACAATCTGCTGGTGAATGGTAAGGACTTTTTCAAAGGCGATCCTACGATTGCTTTGCAAAACCTCCCTGCCTATATCGTCAAAGAAGTAAAGGTTTACGAGAAAGAGGACGATGACGCGTTTCTTAAAAAACATTATCGGAAAAAGGATCAGCCTAACACCCTTGATGTCGTACTCAAGAAAGAGTACTCCCACGGTTGGATTGCGAATATCGAAATAGCAGGAGGACCTGCGCTCGGTACAAATGTAGGCAAAAAAGATAGTAAGTATCATGAACGCATCTTCGGACTGCACTATGGTGACCGTTCGCGACTGGGTATCATCGGCAACTTCAACAATATCAACGATGCTCAGGTGGCAAACGGTGATGGTCGTTGGGATGATGACTTGAACTGGAATCAGCCCGACGGCGTGACGAAGTTGGCACTCGGCGCACTCACCTACAGCATGAAGGCAAAGAAGACCGACCTAAACTATCAGCTTGACCTTAAGGCAACCCGTGAGATGACAAACACAGAGACGAAGACATCTACAACCACGTTCCTCAACACAAATGATACGTACAAACGCGCTTCTGATGAAATGGAAGATAAGAAAACTCATCTCCATTGGACAAATCGACTATCGTGGAAGAGGAAAAAGGCCATCCTTGAGGTAACTGCCAATACAGATTATGACCACTCCACACGCAACTCTCATTCCCTTTCTGCACAATTCTCTCAAAATCCCAACGACAGTTATCGCTGCGCTTCACTCGACTCCATCTATGTAGCCCCAGGTAGCAGCAGACTTTTATCCATTCTCACAAACCGGCTGGAACAAAGCAGTCTGACCAGGCAACACAACTTCCAAGAAAAGGTGTATACCTATATATCCTTCCTTTCGCCTTTACTTGGCAATAATGTACTGATCATCTTCACTCCTACCTACAGCAATCAGTATTCCGACCTTTATCAGCATGATGATTTGCAGTATCAGTCAGAGGGTAAACGTGATTACAGAAACCGGTATTTCGATATCTCTCAGACCTGCGCCTCTATATATGGGAAACTTTCATACAATCTTGATAATATGATGAATGCGGCCACAGCGTCTTGGTTATCGGCAGGATTTTCGTATCAATACGATGGGAAACGAAACAAAGGCAATACCGGCATCTATAATCTGCACACACTCGACAAGTCATCTGACATTGCTCTTGGAGATTTACCATCGGTTGACAACTGGCGTACAATCTGCCTTGATACGGACAATAGCCGGCAGACCGTTCAAGAGACAAACGACCACCAGTTTCTTTTAAATCTAGAACTTGGTAAGTCTGAGAGGAAATATGGACAATTAAGCATCTACCCAACTGTGAATTATCGTATACACAGTTATACAGACAGCCGCACAACAGAGAAAGCAGAGCGCAGGTACACGAGTTTCGATCCCAGCATAGGATACTCTTTGAATCTTACTGTCGGTGATTCACGATATATTGCTATCTGGACCGGCTACAAACAGGATCATACCATGCCGGAAATGAGTTATCTCCTTCCGCTTGGTGACAATAGTAATCCTCTCTCCATTTCATTGGGTAATCCGGATCTAAAAGCAGCATGTTTACATCAATCTAATATAGGATTTAGTTACAACAACTGGCCTCACAATTGGGAACTGGGTATTAGTGGCACATATACCCGTATGGAAAATAGTACGGCAATGGGGTATAACTATAATGCGACAACGGGTGTCTACACTTACCGCCCGGAAAATGTAGACGGTAATTGGATGACACAACTCAAGTTAAGTTATTGGCATAAATTCGGGAAGAAAGGAGATTGGTTTGTAAGAACCAACATGTCATGGGATTTTAATAACTCGGTTGACCTGATGAACGAGATGATCTCCGTTGTTCGCAACCACAAAGTGGACGATGTTTTCGATCTCTCCTGGCGCTTTGGTAAATTGGGTACACTCAGCTTTCATATAAATCCTTCTTGGCAGTATGCCACATCTCAACGGCAAGACTACACTACCCGCAGCACATGGGACTTAAACTATGGCCCTACCCTTGGTCTCAATTTGCCCCTTGACATCAGTTTCAGCACAGACATGCGCATCATTCAGCGTCGAGGTTATGATGACCATACCATGAATGACAACAATCTGATCTGGAATGCCAATCTCTCTTGGAGTTTTACAAAGTCTAAAAGTTGTACTCTCTCTTTGGAAGGCTATGACATTCTTCAACAGCTCAGCTCCACTCGTCGCACACTCAACGCTCAAGGTATCACAGAAATCTGGTATAACACTGTCCCCTCCTACCTGATGTTGCATCTGCAATGGAAATTCCACAAGATTCCCATTAAAAAGAAAATGTAATGAGAAATAAAAGAATTCGAAAAAACCACATATCATTGATTTTTAGCAGTTAGAAAAGGTATTTATGTCAATTTATCAGCAGTCAAGAACTCCTAAAATGTTATTTTATCAGCAGTGAGATGTGTATTACTATAACACGACACGGAATGACTGTGTTATTTACCTCAGTACCACATCTCGTGAGATGTGTATTACTATAACACGACACGTGCTGAATGCGACTTCGTTCTTTGCGATAGCAATCAGACTTTGGCAGCTTATCTGATATATTACGATAGTCCCAATCCGAAGACATATAATCGAGAAATCAATGGCTGCTTAGCAGGTGCAACATGCACTCATTGCGGAAATCTGTATCTGCTGACATACAACGAATCTAGAGAACCGCGCGGACACAAAATTAAGATCATGCCTGTTTGGGAATGGCTGCTTAATGAAGAATAAAATAAATTTACATGTTGGCAAAAACGGGAGAAGTATACAATGCGCAAAGCTGTCCACCTGACAATGGTAACCACTTACAGTGTAACTCATAATGCCTATTGGAACAAAGTACAGAAGGAAGTAACAACTGAGAAATTGTAAAGAGAAAATTCAAAAGGATTTTAAAAAAATATACAGTCAGAACGTATTTTATAGAATATAATTATTATTTTTGCAATTTGATACAGATAAAAACATTGACAAAGATATAAAATCGACTGAAAGTCGTCTTATCCGAAAGGAAGAGAACCGCTAATAAGATGAAGGAACAGAATATACAAAAACTGCTTGCTAACGGCGAGCGTGCAACTCTGGAATGTAAGAAAGCACAAACCTGTGTTCCGAATTCCCGATGGGAAACATATTCAGCTTTCGCCATGAATACTTATCTGATGCTCAATGGTATATTAAAGGTTGAAAAGTATGATGACCGTTTTGTGCTCACGAATCCCGGTTTGCTGAAACTCCGTGTCGAGCAGATTTATGCCGAAGGAGAGTCTATAGCCCGTAACCAACGTATGCAAGCCATGCTGCGCATGATAGGTTATGGAGAAAACCTTGGTTCTGGATTCCCTCTCATCCTCAGTGCTTGGAACGAAAAGCATTGGCTAAAACCAGAACTTGTTGAGCAACCTGAGTTGATGCAAGTGAAGCTGATTCTTCATATCGAAGATATTGCAAATAGCCGAAAGAATGACCCAAAGGAGGTGACTGATCGTCAACGAGATCTATTAATGGAGATTTCGGAGGATAATACATTGACAAGAGAGCAATTGTCCCAAAAACTGGGTGTATCCGAAAGTACGATAAAACAAAAACTAAACTTATTGAAAGATAAGGGATATATTGAGCGCAAGGTTGGAAAAACCTATGGTAAATGGATTATTAAAATAGGATACTGACATGCTTGCTGTTCAGAATTGGTTCATCTAACTTTACAACCAAAAACATATAAATTATAGACAATGGCAGATATTAATAGATTAAAAGTTGTGTTTGTAGAAAAGAAACTTACTAGCAAATTGCTTTCCGAGCAATTACACAAAGTTCCAGCAACAGTATCAAAGTGGTGTACAAACAGTGTACAACCTTCACTAGAGACGTTGGTGAAAATTGTAGATATCAAGGAACGTTTTGTTTCTTCACAAGTTAAATGAGATAGAAGTCCATCAGAAATGAATGCTTACCATAATATATTAATTGGATTAGTTGACGCAGATTTGCTGAATGGAGGAACTCGTCATCCTAATCTTGTGCTGTTGAAGTTGGCAGGATTCTTAAACGACAATAATATTCCATTTCATCTTATTATTGATAAAGAAGCAGATATTTCTAAATATAATATAATATATATGTCAAAAGTTTTCTCCTTTACACCAGATCCACCTTTCTTTCAAAAAGCAAAAGGAACAAAGTTTGAGCGAAAGTTTAGAGTCGGTGGAACTGGCGAATATGCGATAAAAAAGGATGTAAAGGATTTTAAGTCAATTCGAGACCATGATATGAACCAATTAGATAATGATGAGTTTCTGAGAAAATATCCTAATCGAAGGGGAGGCAATAAAGTGTTTGGTATTGACATGCGAAGGCAGATGCCTTTTTATCATCTCTATGATGAATACGTTCGTTTAAAAATTTCGGAAGGACGAAAACCTTCCTATTTTAACGACTATCTCTATTATTCAATCGGTTTCTTGACTCGTGGCTGTATACGTCATTGTCCTTTTTGTATTAACAAATTGGAAAATGAAGTTTTCCACTATTCAGAGTTGGAATGGTTCTTGGATCAAGAGCGAAATGAGAAAGGAAGCTTGGTTCGTCCATACATATATCTTTGGGATGACAATTTCTTGGCTGCTCCAAAAGAAATATGGAAACCAATACTACAAAATCTTGTTGATTCTAACCGTCCGTTTCAGTTCCGTCAAGGTTTAGATGAACGAATATTGGCCGAAAGTGAAGATGGTGAGGAAATTGCTCAGATGTTGTCAAAATGCAAATATCATGGTGATTTTATCTTTGCGTTTGATAACTGGCGAGACAGAGATAAGATTATTAAGGCTCTCAAAATATGGAAACGGTACAACCCAAAGAAAGGAACTAAGTTCTATCTATTTTGTGGTTACACGTTAAAGGCAGGTGAGGATGAGAAATTGTATAATGACATAAAAATTCTTTTCGAGCGTATTCATATTTTGATGCTATATGGATGTTTCGGATATGTGATGCGACACGCAGATTATGAAAATCATGAACTTTCGAATATCTATGTTCAAATAGCTCGTTGGTGTAACCAACCTCAATTTTATCGCTATATGTCATTTTGGGAATACTGTTATCGCAATCAATCGTTTTGGGAACAGAAAACAAAGAAGTTGGATGTTCCGAATCAGATAGAGTTTGAAGAATTTGAAAAACGGTTAAGTACAGGATATTATACAAAAAATAATCTAAGACTTTGCAAAACTATACAAACATTGGTGGATTTCATGAACAGATTTCCAGAACATCGTGATGAAATGCTGGAAATGTTCAATTATAAATTGAAGGAATTAGTAAACCCGAATCTTTGGAATAAATATGATTGTTGATCACACAAATAAGGACTTATCTCAGTTGGAATACCTTATAACGAAGAACGATGGTACTCCGTTACAAGGAGAGATTGATATGTACAGGCGAATTGTTCATGATTGTGATAAGGGTTCTTCTGTGTGGCATTTCTGGCATGACATCAATCTGCATATTCCTGCAGGAAGAGCAGCAGAGATACAGATTGATTTCTTACTTATTTCAGAACTTGGCGCAATTGTTGTTGAAGTTAAGGGAGGCGCAATTCAAATAGAGGCTGGCAAATATTTTTACCAGAATAGAGGAATGCTTACTCCAATGGAGCGTTCGCCATTTAAGCAAGCAGAAGATTATCAATGGGCGGTAATAAACAACAAGATAATTAATGGAGAGGAAGTTTTTGTTGACTATGTCTGTGCGTTTCCACATGCATCTCTTGAACATACAAGCAACAATAAAATACAAGACCTTTCTTTCAAAATGTGGAATAAATTCAATCATGATTCTGAAGAATCATTTGCTGATTTCTGCATTGATGTTTTAAATGAAGATAAAAGAAGAAGGCATTGGCCTAATGCAAACTTGTCAATCGAAGTCTTAAATTCGGTTATTAACAGTTTTGCTCCGACATACAAAGACTCAGGGAGATACAGTCAGTCATCATTGAAAGACATTTTGAATTGGCTGAACATCTCAAATATGGATGCTTTGGAAAGTCTTCAAAGGAATCATCGCATTGTTATTGAAGGAGGACCAGGTACAGGTAAAACAACTATCGCCAAAGCTTTTATTAAGAAGAACAAAGGTTTGAATGGTCTGTACTTATGCTGGACGAAATTACTTGCTGCACAGGTTAAATATATTATGCAGTTAGAAGGACTTTGCAATTGTGATGTGGAGAGTTATACTTCTTATTTGCATCGCATTTCCAAGGGAAATATTTCGATAAACGAATTGTGCTTGATTACAGGATTACAAGAACTTGAATCCACTATCGAAAAATACTTAGATGGACAATCATATGATTATGTAATAATAGATGAAGCTCAGGATGTTGCAGATAAAGGGCTCATGGTCATTCTTCGGGAATTGACATCATTACAGCATACTGGGTTGCAAACAGGTCGTTTCTTAGTTCTGTATGACATTGAACAAGGCTATAACAATGGAACACGTAATTTGGAGTTTGCTATAGATGAGATTGCCAGAACATCAGCTCATTTTAAAATCAATGGCAACAAACGTGTGCCGACAAACATAGAGATTGTAAGATATGCAAATGAATTGTTAGATTTGAAAACGGAAGAAGTTTCCGCTTTCTGGAATAAAATAAATAATGATGAGTGTGCTTGTAAAATTCATATTGCTGATGATACTAAGACTCTTACAAGAGTGTTAAAACAAAAAAGAAAAGAAATAGCTTCTTGTGGCTTGTCTTTACGAAATTTATCTATCCTTGTTCATTCCGATTTATTAAATTCTATACAAGGGGAACAAGACTCCGTTTATGATAAATTGTCTTATTCTGACTCTATAATAGAATTATCAACTGAAAATATATGTACTCTTCCTGAGCGTTCAATAGGCCTTTCTTCAATCCTCAAATATAAAGGATTAGAAAATGAGAATATCATTTTAGTAATTCCTCTTAAACCTCAAAGAAGTTCTTTTGAAAACTTCCTGTTTGAGATTTATGTTGGCATGACACGTGCTATTATGAATCTCGATATATTTATCCTTAACATATAAAATACTATGATAGATCAACGTTTCATTAATCAATACGGTATAGACAATCCAGATATGAATCTGATTATCAACATTATGTGTCATCCTCAAAAAGAAGATGCACGTCGATTCTTGTGTATGATTAATGATATCATGGAATATTACATGAATCGGAATGACGAAGATGTGTGCTATCCGTTGTTATATATTCCCGCATCTGAACCATGGGCGCAGGAGGTTTGTATAGAATTTATCACACTAAAATTGTCTCTATTATATAACAATCTTATAAAGGAAAAGTTGAAAATAGAGATTGGTGTAAGGCATTTTATATTGATCCCAGAACATTGCACGCCAAAGAAAATCAGAAAACTTCGTGACACTTTTAAATACTCGAGGCACGTTTACAATCAAATAAAAGACAGGTATATACCAGATGAGAGTCAACGTAAGAATCTCATTATCTGTAAATCTTTTGATATTTCAACTCCAGAGAATTCATATCTGAGCAACTTCTGTGGTAACGAAAAGACTGTCTGCAACAGATTATATGCACTTACACAGGTAGACATTGACGTAGACAAATTGGACAAACCGATAAAGAAGGATAAAGGGAATAGTTGTAAGATTGAAAATCTATTTGTATTCTTGTCCAGAAACACGGATGGACGGCTTTCTGATGGCTTTTATTATCAAAAACCAAGAGTTGAGAGACTTAACAAATTCGGAGCTGGAATACGAAACGTCTTTTATTTCTACTTCTCAACGAAGCCTTTTAAACTACAGAGACTATTAAGTTGGAAACTTAAGAATGCTGCCGACATCTTGCATGAAGATATAAAAGATATGAGAGACTTCATCTCTCTGTCGGCTGAAGAATCTGATTACATCTTCGGAAAAACACACAAGCAGACTAATCTTATAATCGAATCAAATGAACTTGATGATTTTAAGAGTCTTGCAGATGATGCGCTGGAAGCTTGTGAATATAATATTCAAGCTAGAAATAATTTAGCCATTTGTTATGATAAACAGTCTCAAGAATTGTTCAAGGTTGAACTTGGTAATACTATTGACGATATTGATGCACAATATTTTAATATTTTCCTAAAGAACATTCAAGATACATGGGAAAATAATATATTTCCTTCCGTTATATCTTTTATGAATGATCAAACAAAAGCCAGTCTCATTCTTGATTATTTCATGCCAAATAAATATAAGCAGCATATTGTCTCTCTATTTGAAACATATGGCATTTATGTAACTGTTTCTGCCTTTAACTCATTAAAATATAAATGCGTTGATAGTAAATATCTATCAAATAACACTTCAAATAAAATAATAGTTTTGTCATATCAGGGACACTATATTGGCAGACCTTACAGTCATTACCCAAATTCCTTTGATCCAATATATCTTAGCGAAGGACAAGAGCTCTTAAATGTACTTAACTGCTTTGTTTTTGACCCATATTATACAGTCCATAAATATGAATATCTTAAGACTTTAAGAAATGTATTGTCTTCGGATTATAGGAAAAATTATGTGAAATGTACCATTGATCTACCAAATCTGCCAAAGAGAAAAATTGAAGATAGTAGCGACAGAAGTACATCACGTTCTGGTAGTTACAGTTCAAGTCAAAGTTATCAGAGGTATAGAGCATCTGCTAGTGGAGGGATAACAATAAAACTAATTGAATCAGACTATGTCATCTGCAAAGAGAACAAACAATTTAGTCATGCACAGATAATTCCCGTCTCGGAACTTAACTTGCAAATGCAAGAAAGTGAGCAAGACTTTTTAATATTTCCGATGCAAAAACTTCAGGATAAGTTAGAAATTATCCTTGAAGAATCAGAGAATGATATCAAGAAAGATGAGTTATACATTCGTAAGGATTCTCAATATGCTCTCTCGGAAGAAGATATTGAATCAGAAAGTGAACTTTGGGAAATATTGCTAAGAAGAAGGGTTGAGCAAAGGGGGGCTTCAATAGTTTATACCGAACTCATGAAGAAGATTTCTTATTCTGAGCGAATCAAAATGCAGTCTTTTGAACGGTGGTACATACCTAATAATGATATGATACTGCCGCGAAGTCGTAAGATGCAGAATATTCTCTTTGAATATCTGTCAATCGCAAAACCATACGATAATATTATCAGGAGGAAAAAAGCTCAAAAAGGCACAATGACAGAACAAAAGAACTCGATGTTAAGAGCGTTCTTGTGCAACAACCTTTTCTCTGAAGATTATAAGCAATCATTTGATAGTTTTGGCGATGGTATAAAGGATATATTGGGTATAGACAATCCTGAAGATTTAGGTGCATTGATCGAATTGCTAAAGAAAGAAATTAAATACGTTGAAATAATATCCATATCAGAATATGATAAGAAGTAAACGCGAGTCATTGGAACAGTTCATAAAAGAACAACTTATCGGCCCTGGTGGATGTAAAGGGTTGTACTCTTTAAAACCATGCGCATCAGAAGGTGAGTCCATAGAAGAATTGGGCGAAGTGGTGAATACTACACCTGGTTCTATTTATAGTTCTGCCATATTGTTTCCTCCGAAAAAAGAAACTATAACAGAAGGTGTAATTCAACAAGACACTAATGTTGTAACAGAATCAACAGAAACTCTTGATGAAGATAACGAACAAGAAACAGAGCTTGAAGAGATCGTTGATACATCACAAAATGACGACGAAGATCTAAACTCGTTAAGTAGAAGATTCCCGTCTTCTATGGGTATCTCTTGTTGTTTAGATTCTGATTTTTCTGACAACAATGATTTGCTGATTGTTGTTTCTGGTCGGTATTATACCAAAATAGAACAACATACACAGTTGGAAGTCATTGTTGGCGAACAGGAGGAGTTTGAATCTTTCTTCAAAAAGAATGAGACTACATTTAATGAATGGTTTATTTTGGAAGGTAATAAACTATCTTTGCGTCGCACTATTCCGCAGTTACAACTATCATTGTATAAAGAAAACCTTAGAGCACTCAATATCAAGATAACAGCAGAAATTGCGCAGAATCCAGATGGAAGTGTTGATTCGATATTTGCAGATGTTACTTTTAAAGAGCAATATCGGTACTTTAGTTCTTACAAAGAAAGATTATTCAAGAATATCTCTTCATTGAAGGATTCAGAAACATATTTGACAGCACAAGAAGTTCAAACAACAAGGAAACGAATAGAAGTAATAGAGCGATATGAAACCTTTTTCTCTTACATTGAAGACCTAATTGCAATCTGCGATAGTCGTAACTTTGGCTATTGGGTAGAACATCCTTTTGAGAAAGAATTGGATCTGAGTTCTTTAAAATTCAATATATCAACAGAGGATGGAAAGGTTATTTATTCACCACGAGAGAAAGATAGCCTCAAAAACATCATTTCGGTAAATATCAGCAACACAGAAGAACATACTCTCTCCGTATGGTTGCAGTTAATTAAGACAAAGGATAATAGAACCTATTTGAAGATTCTGTTGAATAACTCATCTACAGAAGTCAATACAGACGGACAGCACTACTATTCTATAGTTTCCGAAATGGTGAACGAAAGATGTTTCTTTGGAATAAAGGTTGATGTTAGCAGTAAATATCTTTGCCAATATAAAGGAATTCAATCTTGTAGTCTTGATGATGAAGAAGCCCATAATCTAAATTTCTTGTATAGGAAAGTTGAAGATTACGGAGTGGGACATCTCTGTTCTGTTGATTGGAACAAAGACTGCAACGGAGTAATACATATTTTCTCTGAATTTATGCCAAGCATTGAGAGTCCAGATGTAGAACCAGCACCAAGAGATAAGTTTTGCGAGATTACAGGACAGGATGGTATTATCTTACCTAAACCATATCTTGAGAATTCACAGTGTCTGCAATTTAAATGGCTATCATTCTTTTCTTCAACATCAGATACAGAGATTTTGAATGGTCTTCTTGAATTTGTTTCATCATACAAGAAGTGGATTGAGGTACAAAGGCTCTTTATCAATGATTTGGAAGACAAAGAAACTGCATTGAAAAATATTTACTCTTGTGAGGATGATTATGAAAGAATGAAGGCAAATGTGGGAGAGTTCTTATCTGACTCATCAAAGATGAAAGCTTTCAGAGTTATGAATGCTGCAATGTTTATGCAGTTATGGCATAATAACAAGGATAATCAAAAGAAGATTCGTGAAGAAGAGCTTGATTTATGTTTTGAGTTCTATCAAAATGTGAAAGATGACATATTTCCAAATATTGCTCATGCTGCATGGCGACCTTTCCAGTTAGCTTTTATCTTGTTAAATCTTGATGGCATCTTCAAAAGCCAGAATGACCCTTTATGGTCAAAAAGAAATGAACAGGTTGATTTGGTTTGGTTTCCAACGGGTGGGGGTAAAACGGAAGCTTATTTGGGCATTATAGCTCTTACAATAATTAATAGACGATTTAACAAAGGTGAAGCAGGATATGGTGTTGCAGCCATAATGAGATATACGCTTAGATTGTTAACAACACAACAATTTCAACGAGCTTTGCGACTAATTTTAGCTCTAGAACAGATTCGTCTTTGGAAACTTGATAATTGCAAACTTGGCAAAGAAGAAATTTCAATTGGATTGTTTGTAGGCGATCAGTCGTTGCCTAATTCCTTGGAAGATTTAAAAGATGAGTTACGAAAAAACTGGGAAAATAGAACTGACGCAAGCAACAACAGTAAAATACCATTGGGCACTTGTCCATGGTGTGGTTCCAAGTTAAGGCATGAATCAGGAAGGAACAGTGTGAAATTCTTCTGTGAAAATGTATTTTGTACATTTGATGTTGGTAATGCAGTTATTCCTGTAAGATTATGTGATGAAGACATATACAAGAGTCCTCCAACTTTGTTATTTGGTACAGTTGATAAATTTGCGCAATTAGCCTATAAGATTAACACAGATAGGTCATCTATAAACAAAGATTCCAGACGTTTGTTCGGATGCGGTTTTAACTGGAACAAACTAACACCAGACCTCATTATTCAAGATGAGCTACATTTGCTATTAGGTCCTTTAGGCTCTGCTGTAAGCTTCTACGAATGTGCAATTGACCAGCTTTGCACAAGAAATGAGAACGATTTAACAATCAGACCCAAGATAATATCTTCAACAGCAACAACACGAAACACTTCACTTCAAGTGAGAGCATTGTATGATAGAGGAATAAGTATATTTCCAAAAAACGGAATTGATTATGATGATTCATTCTTTGCTTTCTACAAGCGGAGTAAGATGTTTGGAGATAAAGACTGGTCATTTGTTTCTAAACGCAAATATGTTGGAGTAATGCCGACAGGTAGAACACAAATGACAACACAAATGAGACTTGCAGCTATTTTGTTTGTGCATCGTGCAATATTTGAGAAAGAGAATATTGCAAAATTATATGATAAGGATTATATCAAAGCAGCAGATTACTATTTTACCACCATCTCATACTTCAATAGCTTAAAAGAGATAGGTAAAACTGATGCGCAATTTTATATGGTATTCACAAAATACACTCGTCGACTATTCAAACGAGTAATGCGTAATTCAAATATGTTGGAATGTCTATATACTTACAATGAACGCTTTTCAAAATCAGAATTGACAGGACGGCTATCCGGAAATGAGACTGTAGCTGCTTTGAATAAGGTTCAAGCTGTAACATGGAATCCGGAGCACCGTTTCCCATATCAAGCGAATGATGTTTGGCACCGGCCTGAAAAACCAGATGATTTCATTCTTGCAACAAATATGATTTCTGTTGGACTTGACGTGTCAAGATTCAACACTATTATTATGAACTCTATGCCGAGAAATATTGCCGAATATATTCAGGCAAGTTCACGCGTAGCACGAGACAAAGAAGGACTGGTGTTAACATTACACAACCCATACCGTTCAAGAGACGTTTCTCACTTTGAGAAATTCAGAGAATTCCATGAGAAACTTTACTATTACGTAGAGCCAATATCAATTACACCATTTTCTCATAAATCGGTTGAGAAATATCTTCCGCTCTTCTTGGGCGCATATATAAGGCATTTGTATTCCGCTTTAGCAGACAATCATTCCGCTATCAATATTGACTCTGTTAAATCGGTAGATATCGAAAGGTCTGTCAAAGAATACTTCGAGGGTCGTCTTGAAAGAACCGCAAGACTATCCGGAATAGAAAAGGAACTGCTTACTCCAGATTTGTTAGAATATATTTGTTCAATGACACATAAAATGCTTGAACAATGGCTGGAAAAGAAGAATCTCTGTCAAGAACTGGTATATACAAAGAATCGGTTCGGACGGAACAAACAAGCTATGCCATTATACTCGTCTTCGGATGATTACGATGAAATTAGGCAACGAAACATGTGGAAAGTTCCTACTGCACTCAGAAACATTGAATCTGAAGCAGTTATCCACATTATTAAATAGAACTATTATGGAAATCAATAATAAGAAACAATACAACCAAGGAATTGGAAAGTATAAAATACTCTCTTCTACTGCTGGTGTAGGTGCGCTGGTTACCACCAAGTGGGGAGGCTTTATTATGCCTATGAGTATTTCTGATTGGCAATTTATAAAAACGTTGTCTGAAGATATTAAGAAACCTGAGAATGCTAATCATACTTTGCAACAATTGCAAGACTTGTCTGGAGTAGAAATCATTGATGACTCAAGGTTCGTCGAATTTCTGAAACAGAAGAAACAACTGACTTCTTTAAAGTATTTTGTTGTTGTTCCACATATTCAATTAGATAAATTCAATCAGATAGACAAAGACGAACATCCAATCTACAAAAAGAAGCAAGAATCTGGCGTTGAATTAAAAGATGAGATGTTTTATATTCCTGCCATTAATTTTCCTAAATGGTTTATTTCAAATAATTTCGAGATGAAAACCATAGAAGAATGGCAAGAAATATGGAAAGCTAAAAATTGCAACGATGGTAAAATGGATTACTTCGCTCCACCAAGAGATCCAAATAAAAAGACATATCGCACTTTTAAAAATCCAATATTGAACGATAAAACTATATATGGATTGCTTAAACCTGTCCCGATGGTTCTGATTTGTCTCAATGGACATATTTCTGACATTCCTTGGTATAACTACTTCTGTGCAAAACTTGCAAACGAGAAAATAGACCAACAAGAAGGTTTTGATTTATTTAATTATGATTGTGAGCCTTGTCCCAGCGCACCAGATAGACGGCATCAACTCCAATGGATAACCAATCGTAACCAAAGCGAGTCATGGGGAACTTTAAAATGCGCGCATTGTCAGAAAGCTGTTAGCCTTGCAGGTATTATGAATATAAGACCTTTCTGTAGGGGAGAACGTCCATGGGATTCAGAGAACAGACGGGAAATTTGTTTAACAGGTTCTGATCGTACAATTATGCAAATGACCTTGGTTACAAGTAATAGTATATACTATGCAAATAGTTTAAGTAGTCTTTATATTCCAAATGAATATATAGAGAAACCAGAAGGGCAACTGTCAGCCGAGGCGAACAAAATGTTGCAAAAGATTTTGGATAAAATCTATCCAAAATATAAAAGCAGAACAGAAGAGCTTTCTAAAGTAGACTTTTGGACTAAAAATTATGAAGATGTTGACAATTTAATAGATGATGCAGACAATTACTGTGACGTTACGCTCACAGAAGTTGACTGTGCCAATATTAGGCAGAAATTTCTTCATCCTGATGAAACCGATGAGATGGATGTTCTTGCTACTTATCGTTACAATGAATATCAAGTGTTTGCAAATAATCCATCTAAGCTGGGAGATAAGCCAGGACTAAATTTTGAAGAAATCGTTTTGCCCAAAAGTCTTGCTGATTATTTTGCTAAAATCCAGAAAGTTGATACTTTGGCTGTAACTACAACACAACTTGGATTTAGTCGTGTTTCCATGCCATCACCAAAAATCGTAAACGGCAAGGTCATATATCCCGATGAACAAATAAAATCTATATATGCTTGCAACAAGGAAGAAGTATTTGTATTACCAGCAAATCAATTATTTGGCGAAGGTATCTTCTTTATGTTTGATGAAACAAAGGTGAATCAATGGGTTAAAGAGCATAAGTTAGAAGAATATTACCAATGTAAATTAAATGAAGACGACATGGGGAAGTTTATGTCTGACGAGATGAACACCTACGGGCGAGCTCGTTTCTATCTTCTACACACGTTCTCTCATATCATTATGAAGGAATTGGAGTTTTCTTGCGGTTATCCTACCGCCAGTCTTAATGAACGACTGTATTATTCCGACAAAATGTGTGGCGTTCTTATATATACAGCAGACGGAGCAGAAGGAAGTATGGGCGGACTAGTTTGGCAAGGGCAGCCACACCTTATAGAAAGAATTATCAAGACTGCGATGAACCGTGCTCTCAACTGTTCCTCAGACCCAATGTGTTGGGAAAATAAAGATGGCTTAAACCGAGCAGCTTGTTTCTCATGCGCAATGGTTTCTGAAACTTCATGCGAAGAGCGTAACCTTGGTCTTGATCGACGCGTTCTTGTTGATGAATTATTTGGGTATTTTAAGAATCTAATTTAAACAGAAGAGGGTGTGTCAAAACTCCAACTCTTAAAAAAACTTATAATTTAGCTTGGTTGAACAATTCTCGGGCATCGCTAAATTTGAAAAACGCCATTGGACGAAACTGTTCCTTGCGTGCTTCAGCCTTCTGTTATTCTGTAATTCTGCTACGGCCGAGGTCGTTTCAGACACTTGCATCGTTGAGTACAAAGGCGATAGTCTGCTTGTCATAACTGACACCATGAAGCATTTTAATGGAGAACTCGGGTACTATGTTTCGTACGTCAACCTAAAAATAAATTAAACACATTATGAAAAAAAGTACATTTATATATGCAATAAGGGCACATTTGATATTTTCTGTGATTTTTTTGTCTGACTCCTTTATTAGAGAAGGATTGAGACCAGGCACATTCTGGCTACTAACAGCACCCGTTATGTTTATAATTTATCCGATTCCAAATACATTGCTTCTTTTAATAATGTATTATTTGAATATATCTAAACGCAGTTTGCTTAATGTTAAATTCGTATGGATCGAATGCATCATTTATCAAATTTTGTATGATACATTCAGATTTTATTTGCATTTAAGAACCGAGAAATCCCAATTATTACCGTATTTGGTAATTACTTGTTTATTTTTGATAAAAAAGCTAATTGATCATATAAGAAAATCCAATTGAATAAATGGTGAACCAGAAAATAAATTAAACACATTATGAAAAAAAGTATATCTATATATGTATTAAGAGCATATCTAATATTTTCCGTATTTTTTTTGTCTGACTCTTTTATTAGAGACGGATTTAAACCAGGCACGTATTGGCTCATATCAATACCCATTTTTCTTATAATTTATTCAATTCCAAATACATTGTTTCTTATAATTATGTATTATCTGAATATATCTAAACGCAGTTTGCTTAATGTTAAATTTGTATTGGTAGAATGCATCATTTACCAAATTTTATTTGATACATTCTCACGTTATTTACGCATAGAGCTCATAATATCTCAATTCTTACCGTATTTGGTAATTACTTGTTTATTTTTGATAAAAAAGCTAATTGATCATATAAGAAAATCCAATTGAATAAATGGTGAACCAGAAAATAAATTAAAAACATTATGAAAAAAAGTATATCTATATATGCATTAAGAGCATATTTAATTTTTTCTGTGATTTTTTTGTCTGAAGTCTTAATCAGAGATGGATTTAGACCAGGCACGTACTGGCTCATATCAATACCTTTAACTCTTATAATTTACTCAATTCCGAATACATTGTTTCTTTTAATTATGTATTATTTGAATATATCTAAACGCAGTTTGACAAGTATTAAGTTTATATTGGCAGAATGCATCATTTATCTAATTTTGTTTGATACGTTCTTACATTATTTGCATATAAGACCCTTTAAATCTCAATTTTTACCGTATTTGGTAATTACGTGTTTGTATTTGATAAAAAAGCTAATTGATCATATAAGAAAACTCAAATGAAAAAATTGGTGAACAAAACAATTAATAAAACCTCCCTTAGACAACACCATTGGACGAGACTGTTCTGCTATCATATCTCCAAGCTGAGGATGATCATCATGCTTTAACCTGTAGGAAATCATGTAATCAATCAATACATTGTTGTTATTACGCTGATAAATAGCGTTAGTTCGACGAATTATAATCCATTGAAATAATGATATACAAACATTTTTCTTATCTTTGTACTTGAGAATTTAGGGGATCTTTTAAAATTATCAAAGAGGGTCATCTTGAATTATTATATACATTTGCACAAACGGAATAATGACATGATATGAATACAAAAGATATAAGAGACCAGTTTGATTTGATTGCCAAACAATACGATGAGGACAGGAAATACTTTATACCCTGCTTTAACGACTACTATGTCAGATCGGTAAGCCTATTGAAGGAGATCAGGAAAGATCCCATGAGCATCACAGACTTAGGCGCAGGAACAGGTTTACTCACTAAAGAAATGTATCTGCTATACCCTGATGCCCATTTCACCTTGGTAGACTTATCAACAGACATGCTGGAAGTAGCTAAGCAGAGATTTTCTGGCCTTGACAACTTTGACTTTCGTGCAGAAGACTATTCTGAAGGCATTAAGAAGGACAACGAGATAATATGTTCAGCTTTGTCTATTCATCATTTGGAAGATGATGAGAAGCAGAAGCTGTATCAATCTATATACGAGTCGTTACCTCATGGTGGCTTGTTTATGAACCTTGATCAGTTTTGTGCCGACTCCCCTATCATAGATAAGGCGTATAATGATTGGTGGATGAATTACATTGATAATAGTGGCATCACTCAAAAAGCAAAAGCGAAATGGTTGGAACGTAAGAAACTGGATCGCGAAAACAGTGTCTCTTCAACATTATCCATGTTAAGAACCGCAGGATTCAAACATGCGGAATGCGTTTATGAATTCATGAAGTTTAGTACCGTGATAGCTATTAAAGAATAAAACATTTATGATCACCTGTGAGAGATTAAAAGGTGCATATAGCGAAGGGGAAGCTTTAGCTATATACAACGAAGTGAAAAAAGAGGAAGATATGCAAATTCTATCCTGAGTTGATGGATGAATTGAAACGCACCATAGAAGCAATGAAAATTGATTATTATAAACCAGCCGTGAAAAATATCAGGAGTAGAATACTTAGTGGCAAAATAAAATAAAGATTTCGACGCACGTAAGATAGTAATGCAATGAATATAGAGCAAGTAAGAGAGTATTGCTTGGCACTCCCGGGCGTAACAGAAGATTCACCCTACGGTCCTGATATGATTGTATTCAGGATAGAAAGAAAGATCTTCCTGCATCTGCCATTGGAATATGCCGACCCACGTATTTCCATCAAGTTACCGCCAGAGGAAGGGCAGGAACTTCGTGAAAAACATGACACCGTTCGAGCAGCCTATCATCTGAATAAAAGGCATTGGAATGATATTCTCATTGAGAATACCTTTCCCTCTGATCAAATTCAAAACTGGATTCTCAAATCCTATTATCTTGTTTTGAACAGTCTGCCAAAAGGACTCCGAGAAAAGTATCAATCGTAGATTGACACCATTTGGTGATTTTGTATAGGAAATTCAATATGAATATTTTCATTTTAAAATTTCCACAGAAAAAAAATGTTTTTTAATTTCAATCTCACCTTTTATGGGTTAATAGATTTATTTACAAGCTGTTAACTGGGTGAGATTAGGGTGAGATTAGGGTGAGATTGGAACAATAGCTATGAGTCCGTTTCCATTAGCTTATCCATCCATTCCGGATAGATAAGCTAATGAAAATGAGAGCTATTCTTTCACTCTATCTTTTAAGTTAAAAGTAACTTACTTTTAAGTTGAAAGATAGTACCTTTTAACTTAAAAGATAGGACGGGAAGATAGCAAATCCGAATGTATTGATATGTTATTACATTTTTACAGATATCCTTTTTACCTTCACATGTTATAAAAGTGACTCGACGAGTGGCAAAATGCTCATTTTCGACCCTCAATCTCACCTTAATCTCACCCTAATCTCACCTAGTTAAAATGCTACATATAAGTGATTTAGTACTCAAAAGGTGAGATTGAAATTAAAAAACATTTTTTTCTGTAAGAAATTTTAAAATCTAATTTAATGTTTTGAATTTTATATACATTATTATTATATTTGAAATTTTGTTCTTTTTATAGAGCGTCTGCCCTCATCCGAGAAAAGTATCCATTATCTCATTTTATGATCTCCGAACAATTCGACTAATGATCATAATGAAAAAAATCTATATCAATATATCCTGATTCAGAAATGTCATTATAGTTGAAGATACCGATGCGATCACCACGATAGTATCCCCACGACAGTGGAATGAACTGTCCTAATTTTAATTGACTGGATTAAGACTTCATCCGAATTTGGGTTGTCTGATTTAACATTTTTGTGACGTTTTGGCGACGTTTTGTGACGGACTTATTTTACTACAAATTCCATATATAACTAACAGTCAAATACTTATCACAAATCGGTGACGTTGCGAAGGTTTTTTCAAAACCATCATGTAGGATAACCATCCCTAACAGACTTCTTACGGATTTACAGTAAACCACCCAAGGAGTTGGACAAAATAACTAAAAAGACAATTGCTGTGATCGTAACGTATAACCAATCTTTCTGATGGGCGAAATCTACGAGTGAAAGGAGTATTCTGGTGATTGGGGTCAACATAAGGACAAGAACACCCAATTGAATCCAGTTTTTTGCCTGAAACTGTAGTAAACCCATCAATATGCCAGACAAGGTGGTCAGTGATGCAGGTTCCCCGTGGAATGTGCTATAATCAGGCACAGGATCCGCTCCATGGCGGATTAAGTAATAGGTTCCACTAAGTATTGCAATACAACATGCTGTCATAACACCGATACGCAGTGTTGAGCCAATCAGTTGCTGCATCTTTTTATTTTCCTCAATCAGTTCCATCTCTATTAAAATTTACCGATTACACCATTATATATCATATTGATTGCTACCAAGATGATAGCAAACACAAAGATCTTTCGAAGAACATTAACATTAAGTTTCTTCAATAATTTTGCTCCAAATAGAGAACCGCCTAGGACTCCTATCATAATAGGAAAGGCTAAACCCGGATCAATATATCCTCTCTGGATATATACAACAGCTGAGGCAACAGCAGTAACACCAATCATAAAATTACTGGTCGTCGTACTTACCTTAAACGGTACTTTCATCGCAGAATCCATCGCAAGTACTTTTAAGGCTCCACTTCCAATGCCAAGCAGACCTGAGAGGACTCCGGCACTTAACATGACTGAAAATCCGCCACAGACATTTGTCAATTCATAACTTTTTACTCCTTCTTTGGTCGGGTATGTTCCATATAACTTGAGTTTTCTTGCCAAATCACTCCCAACGATATTTACATGATCAGCCGTGCGACGTTGCTGCATAAATGCTGTAAATATCAAAACAACACCGAAAATGATCGCGATTATATTTGTAGGCATCCATAGTGCTAGGATTGCACCTCCGACAGCACCGATTGTGGTGGCTATCTCTAAAAACATTCCAAGCCGTATATTGGTAATGCCCTCCTTGACGTATGCACTGGCAGAACCGGATGATGTTGATATTGATGCGATAAGTGCTGCACCTATCGCATAATGGAAATCAACATGAAAACAAAGTGTCAGAACAGGGATTACAACGACCCCGCCTCCTAATCCGGTGAGCGACCCTAGAAGCCCGGCCAGAAAAGCTGAGCAAATTAAAATAATGGTAAAAGTTAATATTGTCATCCTTTATTTTTGCTTGCAAAGGTACAATTTTTTATTTTACCAATTATAAAATTCTATATTTTTTCTTCCGGCATGACAATCCACATTACAAAATATGCCAGCACACCTGAGAATGCTGTAAACACCGTGAGAATGACATACCCCACTCGCACCAATGTGGGATCGAGGTCGAAGTATTTTGCAATGCCACCACATACGCCACCTATTCTGCGGTCGAATGTTCTTTCTAATCTTTTATAAGTTTCCATCATTCAAATATTATAATTGTACTTAATAGACGATTTAAAAGTATAAAAAGTTGCAACAGGCCTCAAAAAAGATAAAATGAACCTTATTTATTCCCGAGATTACATCAGTTCATCAAATGGAATCTTTACCTCCTTACGATAACCGATACCAATGAAGGCACATAGCAGGTCACGGTTCTGATTATAAACCTTGACTTCTGCATAAGGAATCTTACGATGATCTTTGATCTCTGTTGCTTCGGCTGTAAGCGTATCACCAAGATTGGCGCTCTTGAGGAAAGTGATCGTACTCTCTATACCCAGAGTAAGATTTCCGTGAGTGTTCATCACAGCAGCCAATGCTAAATCGGCTAAAGTAAACAGAGCACCCCCCTGACATACTCCGCCTCCATTGATATGCTTTGGCTCGACAGTCATTACAGCTACTGCAAAGCCCTCGCGCACTTCCGTTAACTTACAACCGTTGCCGGCTGCAAAATGATCATTCTCTGATAAAAACTCTTTTAATGTCATCTTTTTATTTTTAACATTTTAATAAATGCAGCGGCAAAGATACTAAAATTGTTAGATTATAATTAGGTAGGGATGACATTAAAATAACTTTTTAATAGAAAAAGCATAAAAAAATTCGCAAAAAGTTTGCAGATTTAAATATTTGATGTAATTTTGCACCGAAATAAAAGTCAAGACAGATGAAGAATATAGTATTAAATGCATGGTGGTGGCAGAACTCAAGATTCGAAAAATCGTGAGAGACGAAGCCATGTGTATATACTAATCAGATACAACTAAGAAGAGGCCTACCGTTATCACGGTGGGCTTTTTTCGTTTCTGGAAGTGAAGGAATAAAGAATATAAAGATAATAATAAAAATATAAAACAAGGATGAAATCATTTTTAGTTGACGACAAAGGATTTTACGGAGAGTTCGGTGGTGATTACATACCGGAAATTCTCTACAAGTGTGTGAAAGAACTACGAGAGGCTTATCTGCCAATTCTTGAAAGTGAAGAGTTTCAGAAAGAATACATGAACCTGCTGAAGGATTATGTAGGCCGTCCTTCACCTCTGTATCTCGCCAAACGCATGAGCGAGAAATACGGTTGCAAACTCTATCTGAAACGTGAGGACCTGAACCATACGGGTGCCCATAAAATCAACAATGCCATCGGTCAGATTCTGCTTGCCCGCAAAATGGGGAAGAAACGTATCATCGCTGAGACAGGTGCCGGACAACACGGCGTGGCTACTGCCACTGTTTGTGCACTCTTCAATATGGAATGCCTGGTGTATATGGGAAAGACGGATATTGAACGCCAACGGGTAAACGTGGAACGCATGAGGATGCTGGGCGCAAAGGTTATGCCTGTAACCAGCGGCAATATGACGCTTAAAGATGCGACCAACGAGGCAATACGCGACTGGTGCTGTCATCCTGAGGATACTTTCTATATCATTGGGTCGACAGTGGGACCACACCCCTACCCTGACATGGTGGCGCGTCTGCAAAGTATTATCTCTAAGGAAATCAAAGAACAACTGATGGATCACGAAGGACGCGACTACCCTGACTATCTCATGGCATGTGTCGGCGGTGGCAGCAATGCTGCGGGAACGATCTATCATTATATCGACGATATGCGTGTGAAACTGGTTCTTGCCGAAGCCGGAGGTAAAGGGATTGACAGCGGTTATACTGCCGCAACAATCCAGAGAGGCAGACTGGGTATCATTCATGGAGCACGCACGCTGGTGATGCAGACTGAGGACGGACAAATCATTGAGCCGTATTCTCTATCGGCAGGACTTGACTACCCGGGCATCGGACCGATGCACGCGAACCTTTCAAGACAACACCGTGCCACAGTGCTGGCCATCAATGACGACGAGGCGGTAAACGCGGCTTATGAGTTGACTCGTCTTGAGGGTATTATCCCGGCACTCGAGAGTGCCCATGCTCTGGGAGCACTTAAAAAGATGAAGTTCAATCCAAGCGATGTTGTTGTGCTTACGGTAAGCGGCCGCGGAGACAAAGACATAGAGACTTATCTCAATCATAAAGAGTACGCTAAAGAATATACAGAAGAATAAGATGGCAAAATATAAATACACAACAGCATCACGCAATATCCTTGCGGACTTATATACTCCGGTTGGAGTATATATGAAAGTGCGCGACATATTTCCTCAAAGTGCGCTGATGGAGAGCTCCGACTACCATGGAGGAGAGAACAGCCGTTCGTTTATCGGTCTTAATCCTATTGCAAGTGTTGCCATCAATCACGGCTTTGCAATAAGCACATTCCCCGACGGAACAATCACGAAGAAAGAGGTTAACCGCCAATACCGTTCGGATAATGCCATCAATGACTTTCTGAAAGAATTCGAGATTAGTGGTGAGAACAATCATTTCTGCGGATTATACGGATATACCGCATTCAATGCTGTGCGTTACTTCGAAGATATTCCCGTAAAGGACGAGGTAATGGCGAAGAATGATGCTCCCGACATGTTTTACATTCTTTATAAGGATATCATCGTTTTCGATCATTTCAATAATAAAATGATGATGATTCAGATTCTGAAAGATGGTGAGAAAGACAGTATTCACAAAATAGAACTGGCCATCAACAAAGGGAATGTAAAACCTTACGGTTTCCACCCTGTTGGTGAAACAACGAGTCCGCTGACAGATGAAGAGCATAAGGCAAATATCCGTCATGGAATTGAGCACTGTATGCGCGGTGATGTTTTCCAGATTGTCTTATCGCGCCGCTTTGTCCAGAAATATGAGGGTGATGATTTCAAACTATACCGCGCACTAAGAAGTATCAATCCTTCGCCATACCTTTTCTACTTCGACTTCGGAGGTTTCCGGATCTTCGGCTCGTCACCCGAAACACACTGCCGCATTGAAGACCGGAAAGCTTACATCGACCCGATAGCGGGTACCACAAAGCGGACCGGCGACCCTGTTGCCGACCGTAATAGTGCCGAGTATCTGCGGAACGACCCTAAGGAAAATGCGGAACACGTGATGCTTGTGGATTTGGCACGCAATGACCTGAGCCGCAACTGCCACAACGTGAAAGTAGACTTTTACAAAGATCTGCAATATTATAGCCATGTCATTCATCTGGTAAGCCGTGTAAGAGGAGAACTCGACGATAACGCCGACCCTATTAAGACTTTCATTGATACATTCCCCGCAGGCACCTTATCGGGTGCTCCAAAGGTCAGAGCCATGGAACTGATCAGCAAATACGAACCGCACAACCGAGGCGCTTATGGCGGTTGCATCGGATTTATCGGTCTCAACGGAAACCTGAACCAGGCCATAACAATCAGAACATTCGTGAGCCGCAACGGTGAACTTTGGTTCCAAGCCGGAGGCGGTATTGTGGCTAAAAGCAACGAAGAATATGAACTACAAGAAGTAAATAACAAATTAGGGGCTTTAAGGAGAGCCATTCTTCTAGCCGAAGATATGTAAATATGATGAGAATAGTTATTATAGACAACTACGATTCTTTCACCTATAACCTCTCACACTTAGTAAAAGAGCTGGGAGCAGATGTAACCGTGTACCGTAACGACCAGTTTAAGTTACACGACCTTGAAACTTTCAATAAGATCATCCTCAGTCCCGGACCGGGCATACCTGAGGAAGCAGGATTACTGCTTGATGTCATCAAAGCATACAAAGGCAAAAAACCTATTCTTGGTGTCTGTCTGGGTCATCAGGCTATCGGTGAAGCATTTGGCGGAAAACTGACAAACCTCAGCGAGGTATTTCACGGTGTGGCGACAGAGGGAACACAATTGGAAAATGATGACCTATTCAAAGGGTTACCACGTCGTATCATGATGGGCCGTTATCACTCGTGGGTGGTATCAAAAGATAATTTCCCGGAATGTCTTGAGATCACAGCAGAGAGTGATGAAGGACAGATTATGGCCATGAAGCATAAACATTATGATATCCGGGGCATTCAGTTTCACCCCGAAAGTGTTCTGACACCGGAAGGAAAGACGATTATTAAGAATTGGCTAAATTTATAATCACCGATCATCTTATAAATGATTGGAATAACAATAATGACAGAATAAAAACGAATAGACAATGAAAGCAATTTTAAACCGTCTTCTTAACCACGAAGAACTCACCCGGGAGGAGACTAAAGATATCCTTATCAACATCACAAAAAGTGAATATCCCAATGAACAGATTACTGCACTGTTGACAGGACTGCAGATGCGTGGCATTACGGTGGATGAGCTCCTCGGTTTCCGGGACGGTATCCTCGAAACAGGTGTTCATGCCAAGCTGGACTGCGACAAATATATAGATATCGTAGGTACCGGCGGTGACTGTAAAAACACCTTTAACATCTCAACCTGCTCATGCTTCGTTGTTGCCGGTGCCGGATACAAGGTTGCAAAACATGGCAACTATGCTGCGACAAGTACCAGTGGAGCTTCAAATGTGATAGAAGGACACGGAGTGGAATTTACATCAGATACAGACAAACTCAACCGTTCTATCAACGAATGCGGTTTCGTATATCTCCATGCACAGTTATTCGCCATCGCAATGAAATATGTTGGCCCGATCCGGAAGGCTCTGCAGTTTCCTACATGTTTCAACCTGCTCGGCCCGATTGTGAACCCTTCACAACCGGGGTATCAACTGCTAGGTGTTGCGAATCTCGACCAGATGCGTCTTTACAATAATCTTTACCAAAGAATTGGCATACGCTACGGTATTGTCAACAGCATCGACGGATATGATGAGATCTCACTTACCGGTGACTTCAAGGTCACGACAAATGACTATGAAAAGATCTATAAACCGTCAGACTTAGGTTTTACGATCACTGATCCTAAAGACCTTTACGGAGGTAGTACAAAGGAGGAGGCCGTGACTATATTTGACAGTGTTTTAAGTAATACAGCTCACGATGATCAGAAGAATGTGGTCATTACGAATGCAGCCTTCGCTATTCAGGTGATGGAACCGAAAAAGAGTATCGAAGAATGTGTTTCTATAGCCAAAGAGAGTATAGAAAGCGGTGCTGCCATGAAGGTACTGAAGAAATATATCGAATTGAATTCATAACAAGATGAAAGATGTCCTTGAAGAAATAGTCGCGTACAAGCGGCTTGAGATTGAGCTGATGAAACGCGACATGCCCGAGGCCGAGCTCCATCACCGCGTGGAAAGACTCATCATGGAGGAGACACTTGCACATAGGTCTATGCGTGAAGCACTTGCTAATTCGAAGACAGGCATTATTGCGGAATTCAAACGTAAGAGTCCGTCGAAAGGATGGATTAAAGAGGAAGGCCGTGCCGACATGATTCCACAGTCCTATCAGGATAACGGGGCTACAGCACTAAGCATTCTCACTGATAGTAAATACTTCGGCGGCTGTGACGAATTCATACGAACCGCGAGAAAAAGTGTTACGATCCCTATCCTCTATAAGAACTTTGTCATCGACGAGTATCAGCTATTTCAGGCACGCTTGTGCGGTGCTGATGCCACACTCCTTATAGCAGCGGACTTAAAAAAAGAGGAGTGCAGAACTCTGATTGACACGGCTCATGAAATCGGACTTGAGGTGTTACTTGAGATACATCATGAGAAAGAACTGGATTATATTGATCTTGAGCCGGATATGTGTGGCGTCAACAACCGGAATCTGGGGACTTTCATCACCAATGTAGACAATTCATTCCGACTTGCTGAGCAACTGCCAGAAGAGATGATGAAAGTGAGCGAAAGCGGGATATCTAATCCTGACACAGTACGTAAACTCCGTAAAGCAGGTTTTAACGGTTTTCTTATCGGAGAAAACTTCATGAAAGCCGCCTGCCCCGGAGCTGCTCTTAAAGAATTTATATTGGAAATAGAATGATTATCAAGATTTGCGGCATGCGCGAGGCCAATAACATTCGCGAGATTGAGGAAATTGGTCCGGATTTAATCGGATTCATCTTCTGGGACGGAACGAAGCGTAATGTATTGTCATTACCTGAGTATATGCCGTCAAGATGCAAACGAGTGGGAGTCTTCGTTGATGCAGACGAGAATTTCATTTCGACTCATGTGAATGACTACAAGCTTGATTTTATTCAACTGCATGGTCATGAGACACCGGCATTTTGTGAAAGGATGCATCAGGTATTACCCGGCATAAAGATCATCAAAGCAATCAGTGTCAATGGCACAAATGATATACGTAACGCCAATGTTTACAATGGAGTGGCAGACTACTTTCTATTTGACACTAAATGTAAATGCGTCGGTGGCAGCGGAAAACAGTTCGACTGGGATATACTAAGGAATTACCAAAACGACATTCCTTTCTTATTAAGTGGCGGTATCGGACCGGATGATGCAGAAAGAGTCAAAGCATTCAGACATCCGATGATGATCGGGATTGACCTGAACTCGAAATTCGAGATATCTCCGGCTCTGAAAGATACAGTAACATTAAAAGAATTTATAAACAACATACGATGAACAGAATAAACAAATTATTTTCTGAGAGTGCGGACCAGAAACTCCTGTCACTCTATTTCTGTGCCGGCTATCCTACCTTCGAAGGTACAGCCGAGGTCATAAAAACACTTGAGCGTCGTGGTATTTCGATGATTGAAGTCGGGATTCCGTTCAGCGACCCAATGGCCGACGGCCCTGTGATTCAAGATGCAGCCACTCTGGCTCTCCGGAATGGGATGACTTTACATAAACTTTTCGGTCAACTCAAGGCTATCAAGGATGAGGTGAAGATACCGCTCGTCCTGATGGGATATCTCAATGTCATCATGCAGTATGGTATTGAGGAGTTTTGCAAGAGCTGTGTGGAGTGCGGTGTCAGT